>Ga0208297_1000104_pt1 | contig 226540 bp, 199 predicted proteins | sample LMS_cellobiose_e_FD_187367 | JGI IMG/M metagenome (GOLD analysis project Ga0208297, IMG submission 187367) | Rumen-fistulated moose microbial communities from Alaska, USA - LMS_cellobiose_enrichment (SPAdes) (version 2) | ecosystem: Host-associated > Mammals > Digestive system > Stomach >...
GTTCCTGGCAATACCGGTCTATTTCCAAGATTTGTTCGCGGGTCATCATGACTTTGTGTTTTTGTCACAAAGTTACCGTCACTTCACGCCGCTGTCAATATGCAGTTGCACGGAGGCTTACTCACTTGGCGTGGAGAATTTTGTGCCGACGCGAAAGAGCAAAGGCTGGCGTGGCAGGACCGTCGAGCGTCCTGTCATCAATTGTCTGGTCTTTATCCGGGCTACGAAGGCTGAGGCTTTAGCCCTGATTCACGAACGAGGATTGAAGGCCGACTATCTTTTTGACCATGCTACCCGGCACCTGATGGTCGTTCCCGATAAAGAGATGGAAGATTTCCAAAGAGTCTTCGACTTGTCGACCGACGAAGGCGGTCTCTTGGATCGTCCACTTGAGTTGGGGGAAAAGGTTCGCGTTACCAAAGGTCCCCTGCAAGGCATAGAGGGAAGCATTATGGAACTTCAGGGGCGACATTATGTCGTGGTCTCCCTGCACGACTTCCTCTTTGCCCGCGCTTCTGTACCTCGCGCTTGGCTGGAGACTAAGGCTTAGTAAAGGAAAAGGTATTGCGGAGATTTCCGCGGAGAAGACTCCCCATCGTGGCAAGGGTTTCCTTGGGTGCGTAATGGAGCGAAAAGGGGAGCCGACGAAGGAATCGTTTCAATGTGTTGAGTTTGCGCTGTCTGGAACCAGCGCTCAGCGCGGTACCTCGGGAGGATGCGTAGTGGCCGAAATTGCCCCCTTCAAGGATAATCATTTCCAGCGGTTTCGGCGATACTTGTTCGCCGATGAAGGGATGGTCGGAAACCTCCATTTTTTCAGCCAGGAATGAGAATAGCAACTGGTTCCAGCGCCAGGTGCCGGTGCGGTGGAAGGTTTGCTTAAGTGCAGGTACATCGATGCTGTTGCCGAGCGCCTTCCAGGCCATCGCCATATCACAGAGCTGCCTAAGTCCAACCCCGGGTCCAATCGCGTGTTTGAGAATATGAGCGGATAGCATAAGCAGAGTCGCTTCCGGCGTGCCTACGGCTGGCAATTTGCGTGCTGCGCAATGCAGGTCGAAATAGCGGTCGTGCAGGTCGATGTCGATGCCTTTCACACGCCCCAGGAGGCTTCCATCGGGCGAGGTGCTCCGTTCTTCCAACATAGCGTGCGCATGCTTGATCTCATTGAGCGGCAAATATAGGTCGATGTCACCGCATATCCGGAATTCTGGATGCAGATAGTAAGAAGCTACAGACGTTCCCTTCATCACGATGGGCGAAAGTCCGGCCGATAGGAGTCGATTCATTAAAGACTCGGTTACGGACGAAATCTCGTAGTACCTTCGAACAGTGCGAAGTGTGTCGGACATCAATTCGGTAACGAATCGCTCGGGAGGTTTTACATTGGAAGGCAGCAGAAACAGCGCTTGATAGAGCAATCCCAAAACAGCCTGGCGCCGGGCTGCATCCAGAATTGCTTGCCATTCTTCCGGCGTTGTCTTACTTGCCGAAGAAAGCGCATCAGCAGCAAGCGGCCTCTCATAGAGGCCGCTTCGTACCAAAGCCAGAAACAAATCTGTCGTCATTTGCGTTTCCTGCCGAATAGACCGCGGTGTTTCTTGTGCTTTTCAGCGCGTACGCCGGTCACTATCTCGTGGATGGTGCCCCAGTCAGGCAACCCGCCGAGATTGCGGTCGTCAATATAAAGGTCCGCCACCACCTTGCAGGAACGGCCGGGCTTTGTCGAGAAGAGTGCACCAGGAGGATAGTTGCTGTTGATGGCATAGAACTCCAACCCTCGTTCACGGCAGAAAGAAAGAGCCTCTTCAAGCAGCTCACCGTCGCGCGAGGTCCAAAGAATCAGCTTGTGCCCTTCCTCGGCCAGTTGGCGGAGCGTATCTATCGCAAAGGGAATCTCCTTCCCGATTTTCGGATACTTGTGTTCGACGATAGTACCGTCGAAATCGACAGCAATGACCATCAGCTATTTTTTCTTCCGGCGGCTCTTTTTTTCTTCGCCGTAACCATAACCGTAGCCATAGCCGTAACCGTAGCCATAGCCATAACCATGTCCATATCCGTAAAGACCTTTGTAATCTGTTCCGTTGAGCACGATACAAGGATTGTGGAGTTTCTTCTGCTCGTAAAGTGTGTCAAGTGCAGGCAGGTTGCGGCGGTCAATCTGGCCGCTGCGGATGATGAAGAGATTCATGTCCACTAGACGCTGGATGACCATCATATCTGCAACAGCATTGTAGGGAACACCATCAAGCAATATGTAGTCGTACTTTTGGCGTAGTTCGTCAATCAGCTTGTCGAAACGTTGGCGTCCCAGCAGGGCTGCAGGGTTCGGCGGAATATGTCCTGCCGGAATGAAGTCAACGCCTTCCAGTACATTTTCATGAATAATCTCAGAAAGCTGAAAATTATCATCGTTGAGGTAGTTGCTCAAACCGATCGTACTGTGCTTCAGGTCGAATTTACCAGAGATTGTGCGCTTGCGAAGGTCGAGGTCGAGCAGGGCGACCCGTTTCTTGGCATCGGCCAAACAAGCGGCGACGTTGATCGTCACAAAAGTTTTACCGGCGGAGGAGTTAAAGGATGTCGTGGCCAGTACAGGTTTTGTGCAACCCTCCGGTTTCATAAAGTCCAGATTGGTAACCATCAGCCGCATGGCTTCCGTAAAGGACTTCTGGTCCGAATGGGCATAGGCTGTGTAGTTTGGATCTTCTTTCTGCCCTTTCTTGGGCTTCTTCACCTTGGCCTTAGGCAGTTCGGCGAGGAAGGGAACGATACAATTAGCGTCTTCCAGGTCTTTACGGGAGTGGACGCGCGTATCGATAAACAGTTTGGCCAGGAGTATAACAGCCGGAATCATCAGGCCGATAAGGATGGCCGTCAGCAACATTTTGTTGCGGGAAGGATAAATGGGCACGGTAGATCCACTGGCCGTATCGATGATACGGGCATTGTTGTCCACCATGGATTGTGTAAGCGCATTTTCTTCCCGCTTGTTGAGCAGGTAAAGATACAGACTCTCCTTGATCTTCTGCTGCCGTTCAATCGAGAGCAGCTGGCGTGCCTTGGACGGCATCGCTGTAAATTTTCGGAGCGATTCGCGTTCCAGGACACTCAAGTCTTCACGACGCACGTTGAGCGAAGTGAGCAGGTTATTGATAGAGCCGAGTATATTTTGTCGAAGCGGCAACAACGTGCCCTCAACCTGTTTCACGGCGGGACTCTCTGGGCTGGAGGCCTCCAACAAGCGCTCTCTCTGCAAAATCAGGTTGTTGTATTGCGCGATTTCATTGCCGATTCTGGCATCTTCCAGACCAGTGTTGACAGGGATAGGCTGGTAGGTTTCAAATGAGTTGGTGATGTAATCGCGCAAGTATTCCGCCAGCTTGACCTGCGTCTCTACCTTGACGATTTCGTTGTTGTAATCCTTGTTCTCGCTCAGATACTGGCTGGTTGCCTGATCTACGTTCATGATGCGCTCCGAGGTCTTGAACCGGGCGATCTCATCTTCCACGCCCCCCAGTTCCTCCTGGATGATGAGCAGGCGTTCGTTGATGAATTGGGCCGTATTGACAGCGATTCGGTTCTTTTCCCGGATGGCGTCTTCATTGTATTTGTCGACCAAGGTATTCAGGATATCATTGGCGCGCCATACGGAGAAGTCCTGAAGGGAAAGCTGCAGAATGGTCCCATCGCCTTGCGATATTTTCAAACGGGACAGATAAGCGGCAGCAGCATTGGCAACCGGAATTTTCGTGATAGAGACAGGCTTGCCAGCTCCTTCACCGTTGTAAAATTTGGTTGGTGTGAACCAGACTTTGGCTCCTTCTACGGGTATCGTGTCACCCAGCGCAACCTTTGCACTTCGCCCATCGGCCAATTCAACCCGTATAGAGGACTGGTCTAACGTAGTAACTGTGATATGGAATGAGTCAGGAGTAGTCTCTTCCCGGAGGATGTGCATCCGCACCGGTGCGAGGCTGTAGAGCTCTACATTGCGTAATTTGATGGGGATGGTGTAATTGATATCAGCATCGAGTGTTTTGACGACTTCTGACATCAACTGTTTGGACCGAAGCTGCAGAATCTCGTTGGTCATATTGACGCGGTTGATCTGGTTGCTGTAAGCCGTCATACTGGCCGTTGTCCGGGCATTGCTGGGGTCCTTGATGATGACAGTGGCATCGCTGCGGTAGATGAAAGGCTTTTGAGCATACTTGTAATAGGCGTAGCCGCCGCAAATAGCAGCACAGATCAAGAACCAGTACCAATGGTTGAGAAGATATAGGAACAGGTCAACGAGATTGACGCGGTTTGTTTTATTGTCTTGCATGGCTGGTGATATTATCGAGTTAATGCGAGGTAGGAGAGGACCAGGCTGGCAAAGCCGGCCAAAGTACCTACAAAGCCCATGAAGTTGCTGGCAGTCTGGCTTAACCTGTAGACTTTTGGCTTATAGTATATTACATCGTTTTGCTGCAGGTAGAAGACGGGCGATTCAAACAGATCTTTTTTTTGCATATTCACAGCATACGCGGTCCGGATACCGTTTTCCGTTCGGATGACGGTCACCTCTTTAATATTGATTTGCTCATTGGTCGTGGCATTATTGATTCTTGCAATAGCTTGGAGCAGATTGAAACTATGTCCCTGGACTTGCAAAACGCCACTACCGGTTCCTCCAATGACGGTAACGGTGAAATTGTCGAGTTCTGCATTGACTACTGGTTCACGGATATATCCGCGAGCAATGATCTCACCGGCAATGGTCTTTTCAATCTCTTTGAGCGTCATCCCCTCAACGTGGATCTTACCCAATACGGGGAAATCGATGTTTCCTTCCCGGTCCACTACATAAGTGAGTATGGGCTGCTGATGGGTCTGGTTGGCAAGGTCCGTCAATGTAAGGAGGGTGTTGAACGGCGCGGAAAGCTGAGAATTCTCACTGAGGACCTGAATGCTGAGACGGTCTTCAATCTGAATGGTCAATTCAGGAGCCGGAACGGCTGGATAATCGTGATTGTACTCCATATCTAGCAGATACCCTAAAGTGCGCGGCGTCGTACAACCGGCTGCAATGAGCAGCAAAAAAAGAATGGGCAACCATCCCGGATGATTACAGTGTTTCATATAGCTCCTTTATTTGTTGAATCATTTTATCACGTGTAAACATATTTAAATAGCGAAGATACGCACTTTCTCCGAATATTTCACAATTCGATGTCACTTCTTGGATAGCAGAGGCATATTCTTCCGGTTTGCAAGGGGTTACGTTGCGCCCCGAAACCCCGTCTTCGTTGACCCAGGAAACACCCGACTGGGGGATACGAGTCGCAACCACTGGCTTGTGGCAGCTCATAGCCTCGATCTGAACGATGCCGAAAGCTTCCGTTTTCATCGTGCTGGTAAGCACGAAGCAGTCACAGGCTCCGAACCATGCGGGCAGATCATCATCATCGAGGTAACCGGTCAGTGTGACCTTTCCTTGCAGATGCTTTTCCTGGATAATTTGCTCAAGTTGTTCTTTGAGAGGGCCAGCACCTCCGATAATCAGTTGATAGTTATCCGGGAGCAATGTCATCGCCTCAATCAAGTAGGGATACCCTTTATAGGGAATCAGCCGTCCAACGCTGAGAATCAGTTTTTTGCCAGCAAAGCGACGGCGTATCGCCGAGACTCGTTCCGGATTGGGCTGCAAAGGGTCAATCCCGATAGGAACTGCGGTGCATTTTTTCTGGGCATTTGCCAAGTGCGGGGATTCCCGGACATAAACAGGTGTGGTTCCAATGATACGCTCAGCCCGACGGATGAGCCAGTTTTGTAGTGGCTTGTAAAAGAAATAGAAGAAACGCTGCGAGAAGATGTCGCTATGCCAATGCAGAAAGACCCGTCCCTTGAAGCCGCTCAGTCTGAGCGATAGCGCAGCCATCGGATCGGGATGATGGATATGGATGATGTCGTACTCAGCCGCGTGTTTCCGTAACCAGCGAATCATTCTAGGAGAAATCATTGTTCCTGCGGCTTTCAACAAGGTTGGGACTACAATGATTCGTCCATGCTCGTTCAGCGGGATAATCTGCATTTCTTTAGATCCATCGAAACTGGCGCAGAGCATATCGCACGGGATACCCTGGGCGGACAAGCCCTCCGCCAGGCTCCATTCCACCTTTTCAACACCACCTCGGATAGGATAGAATTTACCTAGTTGCAATACTTTCATACATCAGTTCTTTGAGGCGCAGGGCGTCGGTTGCAGGGAAAAACACGGCTTGTTCCCGACTGGTTTCGTGTGCATAGGGCAAGTCAGCGAGAATCATTCTTCCGCCGTTCAAAAGCATATATTCTGTTATGGGTAATCCCCAGGTCTCAACCCTGGAAGGAAAAATGAAGCAGGAGGAAGCTTTGTAATATCCAAAGAGTTTTTCCCGGCTCATCAGCCCCGCGAATTCAATGGACGGAACCGTGCCCCAATGCTTCTTAATCCAGCGGGCATAGCGGTTCTCTTTACCTGAGATTGTCAACACAACACGGAACTTGCCGGTTCCGACTTTGTTCTCCAAGAGGCGTGCTGCTTCGCAAAGCGTCTCGAAGTTCTTGTGACAGTCGGGTGTGGAAACATACAAGAAGACAGGTAGTCCCGAAGATATGGCTTCGGGTACGACGCCATCGGCAGACACTTTTGGCGGGATGACGCGGATCTTTTCCTTTGGGAACCCTGTAATGCGGCTTAGCCCATCGCGGAACCACTCTTGTTGCACAATCAGGCAGTCGTTTCGGTGAATGTTGATCCGATAGGCGAATCGCGTGAACATGGCGAAAAGGGGAATCTTCGGGTCCATGACCAGGTCACGCAAGTTCCATTCCAAGAAAGGGAAGGAGGTATGGCAGTAGACTTCTCGGTGTTTAGCCTTCACTCGAGGGGTTGTGTCGTGCAGAGAAAGCCAGGTGTCGATTTCCTGTCCTTCCTGGCGTTTTATGTCAAGACTGACACGGTGCATCGTCACATATTCGCACCAAAGCCGACGTCCCCAGCCCTTGATAGTCCAGGGGAACTCCAGATAGTTAATTCCAGGGTAATCGCAAAGACGCCGGTCGTGGACAAGAGCATAAACTTTCAGCCCTTCCTGCTTCGAAAGGTACTGAAGGCATTCCCTGAGAATGGTCAGAGTACCGCCCTTGCGGATGTTTACAGCAGAAACTACGATAACTCTTGAAAGAGCGTCTCCCATTTCGACATGATCTTTTCTTTATCGAATCGTTCTGAATTGCGAAATGCTGCCTGACCCATACTCAGGCGCAGGCTTTCGTCTGCCATCAGCCTTTTCATTCCATTTGAGAGGCCTCCAATATCGCCTTCGGGCACAAGTATTCCGTCCTCGCCGTCAGTTATCACATCTTTCGGGCCGCACTTACAGGCAAAAGATACAATGGGAAGTCCGGCAGCTTGTGCTTCCAGAAGTGCCATCGGCAGGCCTTCAAAGCGCGAGCTCATCACCAGAAAGGCTGCATTCCGGTATTCATCAACGATATCCGTAGAGAGTCCTGTTACAACATTGTCTGGAACATCATCCAGTGCGTCACCACTTCCGGCAATTCTGAGAGTCCACCCTTTAGTGTCGATCATCCTCCAGGCTTTCAGCAGCAAATCGAACCCCTTCTGGTAAGTATATCTGCCGACAGCGAGTACAGTATGACTCTGTAAAGAAGCAGGTTCTGACAGGGAAAAGGGTTTGGCGTTAGGAATGACACGGAGATTGGGAAGATCCGGCCAGTAGCTTTTGTCCTCTTGGGTGAGTACAACGAAGCGGTCGTATTGGGCAACCAGCTTCGCATCATTCTGGCTGCGAAGCCGGTCGACCAGTCCCCAGAGACCTTTCCGGCCATATTGAAGACGTTTGAAGCGTGAAAAATGTATTTCGAGGATCTTCCGGCTCCCATCATGGATCTTAGGCAACAGGTTCACCTCGTTACAGAACATGGAAACCGTGATGTCGGGCCGGATTTCTGCCAGTTTGTGAGCAAGCGCTGTTTTGTGACGTCGTTGCTTGCACGGATAATGTACGAGTTTGTCGAATAGAGACCCCCCGTTGTTATCTTCATAACCGATTTCCAAATCGTATCTCTCAATGCGAGGGTCCAAAGGAAAAGCTTCGGCCCTTCCTTGTTGGTCAGTCGTCAGAATCGAGACGGAGTGGCCGTGTGCGACAAGCCAGTTCGCTTTCTCAGCCAGTACGCGCTCCATGCCGGCGGCCCGGTAAAAACCGTTGATACAGTAGGCGATTCTCACGATGTTTGTTGCGGCTCAGTGGAAAGCACGCTCTCTTCCGGCGTCTCCTGCAGGGCAGCAGCGCAGAGAAAGAGAGCGAAGAAAAGAAAGACATCCGTCGAGACTTTTGCCCATACTGCCAAACCTACACTCAGCGCCATGACGAAGAGCCAGGCGTATTCTTGAAAAGACTTACCACATACATAAGCGGAATAGGCTACCACAGCAATAATCCAGACAAGGCCGGCAAGGCCGAAATAGAAGATAAAACGGAGATAGCCGATGTCGGTGCCCATATAATAACCTTGATCTGTTGCATTCCCCAGATAATTGGGATCATAACGGGAGTTCAGGAAATAGCCGTCTCCGATGATCCACGTACGAAGCTCCTCTGGCCAAACGACCATAGATTTGAGCATTTCGTTAGAGTCGACTTGCCATTCTCCTGTTTCCACTAAAGAGAAAAACCCTTCAAAACCAAATCGCATGAATTCTTTGACGTCGGGAGAGGCATTGTATAGTATGACACTGATGAGCACCAAGGCACCGGTCGTCATAAGCATTATCCATCCTTTGCCATGTATCGTTGTTTCCTCATTATTGCGAGGCGCGATAAATGGCCCGACCAATATCCAGGCCAAGCCGATGAGCATTCCGATTGTGGTGGTGCGCGCAATCATGTTGCCAATGACTGAGATAACAATAAACGACAAGGTGTAGAACATAATCCATCCCATCGTTATTTTTCTCTGGGGGGTGGCTACCATAAATGCGATAGCTACAAGGACTACTGAAAAGCGGGAGCCTGCAACATCAAGTAAGGCGCCGATGCCATAGAGCCGATCAAGGTCCCTCATCAGGTTCTGGCCCGTATCGAAGTATCGGTCAACGAAGAGAGAGAAGGAAGGTACGAATGCGATCAGCATCGTGAAAAGACATTGTAACAGGCAGACACCAATCAGATTATGAACCACCAGCGGGACATCTACTCTTCCAAAGGCCGCCTTGATGATCCGACAAACCGTGAAAGCACTGCTGAGCCAGACACAAGCTGAAATGATGTATGTGACATAAGCCCTGTCTTCCGTTTGATTATAAGATATGGAAAAGAGCGACATCAAAGATACCATGCCGCTGAAAAAAAGCAGGAATAACAACTCTCGCGGGACGGACATCTCTTTTTGCCGGATTAATTCAAATGCGATGAGAACAAGACCGGCAACAGCGAGATATATCTTTGAATTACCCGGGATTCCCCACATGATGAGTGGGAAAAAGAATAAATCGGTGACCAGAACGGTCAGTATGATTTTCAGGACTTTGATCATCGGCGATATCGGAATCCGTAATAGAAATGGTTGATTGCGAAACAATAAAGACGTACTAGAGGAAACAGGCCGGCTGCTGCCCATTGCTGCACCATACGGGTACGCCGTGGCTGAAGTGTGTTCAACTTGATATAGGAGTTGGACTCTGGATACCATTGTTTCCAGAGCAGTAATTGTCGTCGGTCTTCGGAAAAAAGAAAGGGCAACTTGAGATTCAGCTTGAAAAAGTTCAAATATTTTTCCTTGTCAGGGACATCCCAGTCCGACAGGGCTTCCAGCGTGCGGTTTGCATTGGCTCGAATGTCATCCAGATTCCGTTGAGAAAAGATATTGGAATAAGCGTTGCCATTGAGTTTAAGATAATGATAAAGCGGCTTGGCGACGTGGGCAGTCCGTTTGGCATAGGTAGCCAGCAAGATCATGGTCATGTCTTCGCCCATATTATTCCCTTCAGGGAATTGAAGACCGCTATTCAGGTAAAGTGAGCGTTTCACAAGTTTGTTCCAAACATTGTATTTCATCAAGCCGGCCAGAAAGCCGTCCTTGATCATTTGTTCGGGATTTGTATAGCTCGGGTTAACCATCAAGCGACGGGAGGTCCCGAAATCGAGGTAGAAATCACAATAGACGAAATCGGCTTGGGCCTCCGTAGCTGCGTGGTACATTTCTTCCAACATCGTGGGTTCCATATAGTCATCTGAATCACAGTGATAGAAGAATTCTCCCGTAGCCTGAGCCAGTCCTGTATTACGGGCGGCAGGTAGTCCCTTGTTCTGCTCATGCGTGAGGACTCGGACATCCCTTGCGTATTCAGCCGTCACGCGATCAATGATGGCGCGACTTCCATCAGGAGAAGCATCGTCCACGAATATGAACTCCACATCCTGTAATGTCTGCTCCATAAGAGACCGTGTGCAATGCTCAACAAAAGCCTCTACCTTATAAAAAGGGATAATGACTGAGATTTTCATGCTTGGATATTCGATTCAGAGATGATGTATGCCGGCCTGTGTTTGGTTTCATTGAAAACCTTTCCGAGGTATTCTCCGATAATACCGAGGGATAGGAGTTGGACGCCCCCTAAGAAAAGAATGACCGTGATCAAAGTAGGGAAACCTTGCACGGGGTCCCCATATATCAATGCTTTGATCAGAAAGATGAGCATTAAAACGAAGCTGAGAAGAGAGACGGCAAGCCCGACATAGGCCGAGATTCTCAGCGGTGCTGTTGTATAGGATGTGAAACCGTTGACTGCCAGCTTGACGAGTTTACGGTAGCTGAAAGAAGACTTTCCCGCGATGCGTTCCGCTACTTCGTATTCCAGTTCAGTCTTATTAAAGCCGATCCAACAATACATACCCTTCGTATATCGTTCCGTTTCCCGCAACTGCTTCAATGCATTGATGCACTTTCGGTCAAGCAGGCGGAAATCCCCTACATTCTGCAGTATATCCACGTTCGATACCTTTTGGAGCAGGCGATAATAGTGTTCCGATAATTTTCGGCGCATCCAGGAATCGGTTTCTCTGTCCTTACGTCGGGCATAAACATCTTCGTAGCCCTCTTCCCAGAGCCGGAGCATTTCAGGAATTAACATAGGAGGATGCTGCAGGTCGGCATCCATGATAATCATGCAGTCACCGGTTGCAAAATCAAAGCCAGCGAGCATGGCATTCTCTTTTCCGAAATTGCGGGATAGCGAAATGAATTTCACGCGGGTATCGTTCTCTGCCAAATTTTTCAGAACGGCCAAACTGCCGTCTTTGCTTCCATCGTTGATGAATAAGAACTCCCAGGTGTAACGGGCATCATTTCCTAACTCGGCCAGTTTGTCATAAAGCAAAGGAAGCGAGGCCTCTTCGTTATAGCAGGGAATGAGAATTGTTACGTGTTTCATTTTTTAAAAGCAAAAAAGCGTTGACCTAGATAATTGAGTCCAACAAAGAGTATCATACCCAACCCCATGGATATATTTTCTTGAATGCTGACGCTATAGTTGGAGAGGATCTGCCGCATGACAGGCTTGGCGATGCCATAAGCCAACAGGTAGCAGACCAAAATGTTGATTGTGAACTTGAGGATTGATTTTATATCCGTTTTTCCGTAGCGGAAGGTAAAACTCTTGTTTAAAAAATAGCTCAGAATGCTCCCAAAGAAGTAGTTGGAGGCTGAAGAGATCCAATAACTCAGGTGGAACACATTGTAAAACACGAACATAATGGCTGTGCCAAACAGTGTGTTGACGATGCCGACAAGGATAAAACGATATACTGTTGGGTCTCCAGGGAGGCGCATATTACTTTTTCCCGCCTTTCCGAAAATAGCGACCGACGAGTTTGATGCGTTTCAAAAGGGACATCCTTTCCAATTTGTATGCTTGATCGTTCCAGAAGTCCAAGCAGAATCGTTGGTCAAAATAGATAGAACGGCGGTACCATTTCCACCAAATATCCATGTTCAGGCAGGCTTCCTTCCAAGGTTTCGCTCCGTTGTAATGGACGATTCCGGAACGAAGGGCATGGTCGAGCTCTTCCGTACCGTAGATAGCCTCCATCTCATCCCTGCGGGTTACGATGAGTTCGTAGAGGAAATTGGTAAGGCAATAGGACGGGCCCAACGGTAAAAAACGACCGTTACAAGCTATGTTCATAATGTCCATGTCCTGCTGGAAATAGTCATTCTTGCCGAGTTCCCGGAATTCTTTCATCTTGCCGTCCCTTCGGATTAAGGCCGAATTGATAATCAAATTGCCGGAGTAGAAGTATCCTTTCCGATAATCGAGAAGCAGCGAATTCGACAGATAGTTCTGCACGTCAGGCCGAAGCGCTGAACAATTGTCGACGCCTGCGAAATAATTGTCCCCAAGGTCAAGGTTGTAGTAACGGCAGAGATCTTCACGGAAAATGACATCTACATCGGAATAGAGGATCTTGTCGTATTCAGGGATCAGTTCCGGAGAGATCAGCCGGTAGTAAGCTGTCTCAGGAATGCCACGGATCTCATATCCTCCCACGAACTCTCCGATCACTCGACGGAAAGTCAGTTTGCAGTTGCCGTAGATCCCCGGCAGTTCCTGCAAGCGACTCTTGGAGAAATCGCAGTCTGGACTGTGCAGGATATAAATGTCATAGAAAGTATCCTTGTCGGCATTCTCCAATAACGAAGTCATGCAAACTCCAGCCGGCATCTCCAGCGACTGGTCAAAAGTGAAAAGGATAGGGACGATGTTCATTTATTCTTAAGAGCCAATATTCCAAAAGTGTAGTTGAGGCTCCATAATCAAGGAGTGAAGCCGTTTCATCCACCAACAAACCGTAGGACTATTCGGGCCATCCTCCTGAGGAATTTACCCGTGTGGATGTACTGGACAGGGGTCTTGACGTATTTTGAAGCCGCTTTCATAAATGACCGTTTATCATTAGCGCGAGTTGCATTTCGAAGAACAGTCAGCAGGGCTCTGGCCACATTCTCCTCATTGAGCCGCTCCAAGTCCGGCATTTTGACTCGGAAGAAATCGCGGATCATTTCAGTGGAGACCAGATCCTGCAAATCCTTATTTAATCTGATCTGTATGCTATGTTTTGCCAGATTATTGTAAGAATAACTGTTGCCTTGTTCATAATAATAAATGAACTCATCGAGCTCTGCGAGGGAGTGGGCGTAGTACACGAGCTTTGGGAAAACTTGATAATCTTCACGATAATTGATTCCATCCAAGGCTCGTACATGATGCTTCTTATAAAGGGATGCCCGTATCAGGCGCCCCCAAAGCATGGGGAAGATGGTTGAGGAAAGGAGAGCGGTCAATGTCTCAGGTATAGAGGTTCCGCAGGACATGGGAGTTTCAAATGACTCTGTCTCTTTGATGACGAGGGCCTTTCCCGTAACAATGTCTGCTCCTGTTTCCTGCTGTTTTTCAACGAGAAGTTGAATGGCGTCAGCTGTGATAAAGTCATCGCCATCTATCCAGAAAATGAAATCGCCTGTGGACAGGTCAACAGCTTTGTTGCGTGCACGAGCGAGACCCAGATTGGTTTCGTTGATAACAATCTGCACCTGATTCCTTCTTTCTTCCGGGAATTCTTCGATAATCTTGCCCAGTCGGAAAAGGCCGTTGTCCGAAGAATGGTCATCCAAGAACAAGATCTCCAGGTTATCATACGATTGCCTGAGAACACTTCTAGCGGAGCGTTCGATAAAGTCTTCCACTTGATAAAAGGGCAGAAGAACGCTGACTTTCGGATGAATAGGTTGTATTATAATAGGAATTATTGAGCCCAAACGTCAAATCCGATTCCCTCGTCTCCACCGGTGAGCCGGTCTTTCCATTTCCGGCTGAAATAGTAAACTGGGAAAGGAAGAGTGAAATATAACTTGATAGAATTCAGCGGATATGTGTTGAGCCCGATGACTCCGGCAAGTTTTTGGTAATAGGTTTTCCATTCCGCCAGTCGGGTTCTGCTTTCACGGTAGGGAAATCTTGAGAACTGATAAAACTCATAGAGAAGCCAGGCCTTTATTTTGCTGGATAAGTATGCGTTTCTTCCTTCTCCGGAAACAGGATGGGCGAGATAGAAATCAAAGATATCTTTCTGGACGATGAATTTAAATAGGTAGTTCTTTTTCTGGATTTCCGGATTCATTGTCTGGCCTGGTCTGCCGAGCAGGTAATTATATATGGTCAGGTCTATGTAGCAAACCTTTTGGGCTTGAATAACGGAAGCAATACTCAATTTGATGTCATCGTAGAACACTTTTTCCACGAACAGGGGTTGATTTTGCTGCAGCATCCGGGTGCGGTATGTACATCTCCAAAAATTGGCTACTTCCCAAGGCTGATCGTTCCATTTCAGTTCGGACGCCTCATAAATGATATCAGGCTCCAATTCGGTGATGACCATCGGCTCAAAAGTGTCCCTTTCGACATAGTACCGGTTGTAATTGGAGATGATAATATCAACATCAAGCGTTTCCAGCTTCTCAAGCAGTTTGATGAACTCGGAAGTCGTGAACCAGTCGTCACTGTCCAAAAAACGGATGTACTTTCCCGACGCTTCTTTCAAACCTTGGTTCCAGGCGGAACCGTGTCCGCCATTATCCTTGTCGATGACCCTGAATACAGAAGGGTAGCGTTTTTCGTATTCACGGGCCATTTCTGCTGATCGGTCTGGTGTACCGTCGTTGACGGCAATGACTTCCATTTTCTCCAACCATTTGTTCGGAAGAATCAGTGAATCCAGGCATTTGTTGATATAAGGCTCGACCTTATAAACGGGGACTACGACAGTAATTAATTTATTTTCCATATTGAAAAAGGTTCATGACTTGTTCGATGATCGGAGCCATATCGTAATATTTGTATTCCGCCAACCGCCCTCCGAACAGCACATCCGCCTCGTGGGCAGCCAAAACTTTGTATTGAAGATAAAGGTCATTATTGGTCTGGTCATTAACAGGGTAGTAAGGCTCCATGCCTTCTTCCCATTCCATACTGTATTCCCGGCTGATGACAGTTTTCGGACAATCATAGACCGCATTTCCGAAAATCTCGAAATGTTTGTGTTCGATAATCCGGGTATAGGGAATATCCGCATCGGTATAATTGATGACCGCATTGCCCTGGAAGTTGCTCATATTTAAGATTTCATGCTCAAAACGGACGGTCCTGTAGTTTAATTTTCCGAAACAGTATCCGAAATACTCGTCGATTTTACCGGTAAAAACAATCCGGTCGGCAAGACTCTCCCAATGGGTGCGGTCCGCAAAGAAATCCGCGCCTGTCACTGTGTCAGAACCTTTCAGCAATCCTTCTATCAGCTTGTTGTATCCGCCAATTGGGATGCCTTGGTAGGCATCGTTGAAATAATTGTTGTCATAGGAGAGACGGACAGGCAACCGGCGGATGATGAAGGCTGGCAGCTCCGTGCAGGGACGGCCCCATTGTTTCTGTGTATATCCTTTGATGAGTTTTTCATAGATATCCCTTCCGACCAGCAAGAGCGCCTGTTCTTCCAGATTCCGGGGTTCTGAAACACCGGCCTTCCGGAGTGCGGATACTGCCTCTACCCGCTGCTCCTGAATCTTTGCCGCTGCTTCGTCTGGTGTAATAATACCCCACATCTGGTGGAATGTATTCATGTTGAAGGGAAGATTGTATAATTCACCCCGGAAATAGGCAACAGGGGAATTGGTGTACCGGTTAAAAGGCACAATGGAGTTTACGAAGTCCCAGACTTTTTTGTTGGAGGTGTGGAAAATATGTGCGCCATATTGGTGGACATGGATGCCTTCTACGTCCTTGCAGTATAGATTTCCACCCAGCTGCGGGCGCTTGTCTATGACCAGGCATCGCTTCCCCTGACCCGTTGCAAAATGAGCGAAGGTAGAGCCATATAGACCAGCGCCTACGATGAGCCAATCGTATTTCATACTTTACACCAATTTGTATTGTTTAAATGGAAGATCTTTCTAATTGACATCAACAAGAGAATATCCATTCTTGAATAGCCAAAATGTTTTATATGCTGGAAGCAGGAGTTTAATTGCTTCCAATTCTTTTGTTTGATATAATATTTGAAAGGCCAAAGCATTATTTCATCGAACGCTTTGATACCGTGATCGGCAAGAAATCTGTTTTTTTGGGCAAAGATTTCGATTCTGAGATGTTGTGTCGTGTCGGAAGTACTTTTTGAGGCACTGCTCGGGCGTTGTGTAACACAATACAGAGGACGGTGATCTACTTTGATGGAGCGGGCGTAAAAGCCGATCAAATAGGAAAAATGGGCATCGTTGTGTATGGGTGTTTCGTCAAATTGTATCTGATGTGCAGTAAGTAAACTCCGTTTAATCAGTTTACACCAGGGTTCTCCAAATAAAAACCGAAAACACAGTTCGGCTTTTTTGGGGTGTGTGTCAAAGAGTTCGTGGATTCGATTGACCTGGAAACTACGATGGGCGAGGAGAAGCGTGTCGGAATCAACCGATCCTGAATTGAAGAAAACGATATCGCTTTCTTCTACCTGATATTCGTCCAGGATACTATTGAAACAATCGAGGAAAAAGTCGTCGGCATCCGCAAAGATCAGGTATCTGCCAGTTGCTTGCTGTAACCCTATGTTTCGAGCAGATCCACCTCCTCCATTTTTAGAAGTAGAAATAAAAATAATGGAAGAGAACTCATTTTGGACATCGCGTAGGGCAGGAAGAAAGATAGGATCACTATGATCGTCAACAACGATAACTTGCAGGTCAGGTCGTTTGGGAATAGACTGCAAGCAACGCCTCAGCAGATCCGGGGTGTTGTAATGGGGGATTATGATTGAGTATGTGAAATCCTCATTCTGCATACACTTCATAAAGATGATGACTTACTCTGTCTTTTTCAGGAGGCAGTTTCATATAGTCACCGTATAGCGCATGGAGATACGTGTGGAAATCCTGTATCGCCAGATAATTTTTACCTTCAAAAGAGATATTGGTGAAATGCTTGAACGTTTCACTGGGGATTACCTCTTTCTTTCCGTAACTGCCGAAAAGGGCAGCGCCCAAAGGCGTTTCCTTCAGATTATATCGGGTTGAAATCCGATAAATCCTTTGTTTCAATGAAGTAATGGATCCCGGATAGAAAAAGACGATACGCTTGATGCAGTACTTCAAGAACCATTGGATCTTGTGCTTCTGAACAACTCGATAGAATGGACAAATTTGTCCGAGGCGTTTTCTGAGGTGAAGGATTTCATCCAGCAAATTCTTGTAATCGCCCGGTATGCCATCTACGGGGAAGATATCGATATTGATGCCCCATAAGGTCCGACCAAGCAGTTTGTCCGTCATGGATGTCCCATTTCTGGATACTTTGACGCACAGTTCAACAGTTGTGGCATCTTTCCGCAGATCAATTACGGTGTTCTGCTCGGACTGATACATCTGGATGAAGCGTTCGTAGTCGCTTCTGGGCATCATGATATCGATGTCATCGTCCCAGGGGATGTACCCTTGATGTCGGACGGCTCCCAGAAGCGTGCCGCCGCAAAGGGAGTAACGAATCCCGTTCGCCAGGCAGAAGGAATGGACATCATCAAGGAGCTCCAGCTGGATGTGTTTCATCTCTTCCAGATCGATCTTCCTGCTCATAACGTCGCTTCTTTTCTAGTATCCAATGTATGCATCATTTTTTCACGGAGTGTCCCCCGGGTTTTCCAGCCCAAGGCTTCCAGCCGGCTCGTGTCGAAGACAACACGCTGGTTGGAAGTGGCATCAGGTTCTCCGGTTATCAACGGACAGTTCCCCAATTCTGCCAGTACTGCGGCTAAATTGCGGAGGGTGGATTCACAGTTCTTGTCGGCGATGTTGTAGGCCGTACCGGTTTCTCCTTTCAAAAGAATATGGCACAGAGCGGAGGCGCAGTCTACAACATAGCACCAGGAGCGATACTGGGCTCCGTCGCTTTTCAAGTTGATACGCTGGCCAGATTCGATATTGCGGATGAACTGTGCATATGCCCGTAAATCGGAGTCTTGGAAGAAAGGTCCGAAGGTATGGCAAGGGCGGGCAATGACGACATCGGCGCCATATTCCTTGGCATAGCAGACAGCCAGAGTTTCCGCTGCTCTCTTTGCGGACGGATAGCAAGAGCGGGGACTCAGGATATCGACATAGCCATATTGGGATTCTTCCAAGCTGGCGGCGGGGTGCTGCCCGTAGACCTCTCCGGAGGAAACATAAAGGAATCGCTTCATTCCGTGCTGCAGTCCGTAGTCCAATAGGTTGGCAACGCCTGCAATATTGGCTTTCATGACCTCTACGGGTGCATTCTGGTAAAGTTGCGGACTGGCGTTGCTGGCAGCATGCACGATATAGTGGAAACAGACATCGCCGTCCAGCGGGGTTGTGATGTCGTGTTTCATGATATGAAAATGGGGAAGCGGAAGATACTTAGAAAAGCGTTGCCGCGCCTTTTCCTCATCCCGCCCCAGTGCATAGACTTGAAGACGGATAGACCGGCACCGGCATACTTCCATCAGCAGATCTACAAGGCAAGAGCCAATCAGGCCGGATGCCCCGGTAATCATAAGATTGCAACCATCCAACTGCTTCCAGGGGATCGAGGTCGTGGCCGCTTCGTGCAAATCCGTTTCGTAAGCGTTCATCATTTCATCCAAGTCAAGCCATTCGACTTTTTCAAGGCCAGGAACAGTTCGACATCTTCCGGCTTGGTCAGTTTAAGGCCGTTTTTCTCTGAACCAACGACCCAATGCTGATCGTCGACTCCCAGCTCCGCCAGAAGAGTACATGAGGCGACCGTGTTGGAAATTCCTTTGCGGCGGGCCTCCTCGTGGGCCTTCAGCAAATCACCGAGGTGATAAGTGTGGGGTGTCTGGGTACGGATGAGTTGTTCCCGGGGGATGTCCATCTTTTGCACCGTTTCATGGCCTAATCGCATGATGGCCTCTTTGCAAACCAGGCCGGTAACGGCGTATCTGTATTTTTTGCAGGCTTCGATGTTTTTGGAGATAATTTCCTCGGATACCAGCGGCCGTACTCCATCGTGGACGAGAACGATGTCTTCCGGATCGCAGCCGGCCGCTTCAAGTGCTTTCAGCCCGTTGTAGATGGACTCCTGGTTGGAATCGCCTCCGGGGCAAATCCAGTTCAATTTGGAAATATTATACTGGTTAGCATAGGACTGGAGGACTACTTCCCACCCGGCCAGACATGGGACGCAGATTCCGTCAATTTCAGGATGGTTTTGGAAAGCCTGCAGAGTATAGATGATGACCGGCACATTGTCGACAGGCATGAACTGTTTCGGAATGTCCTGTCCCATTCGATTGCCGACACCGCCGGCGGTAATGAGCGCGTATGTTTTCATAATCATTATTGTTTCTTTTCTGGTCTCTACCAATAACAAGCGCCTTCAATCTTGTCGGCACTTTTCGGTTTGTTTTGCGCACCGGCCTTTGTCCAATATTCGTTGAACATATCGGTATAGAAGCCTTTTGGAACGCCCCACTCCTTGACACCGTACATGGGATCCTCCCAGCGGTTGCCTTTGATGCCGAACAGGAGCTGGGTGGCTCCACCCAAGTGGACGGCTTTTTTTCCGGAACGTTTGACGTGTGCAGCCAGCGAAAAGCCATAAGCCCCGCAGCCGATGATGCAAATGTCATAGTCTTTTTTGTCGATTTCGTTTTCCATCCAATGGAGTGCATCAAACCAGGAGGGAAAGCCATTGCTGTCTCCCGCGTATGTGAGGACAGATTTGACGCCACGGAGCTCGAATTCCGGCAGAATGTCAGGGTTCTTGAACAGCCGGGTCCGATTCTCCCGGTACTGTTGTTCCATCAGGTCCGCCAGGAAGTTGACTACCACGACCCGTTTTCCGGTAAGGGCTCTTGTCCAGGGTCTTTCCGCATAATAGGGCTCCAGATAGGGCAGGAAAACTTTCTCTTTGCCCTTCAACAAGTCTTCTACCAGCCATTCCTTCTCCATCCAACTCCCCAGCAGGTCCACTTCCTGGGCATCTTTCAGCGACAAGTCACAGAAACGGACGATGGCGTCTTCCGTAAGCGGGAAGAACCCGCTCAAGTCTCGCATGGCCGTCATGCGCTTCTCCATCCACCACCACGGTTCGGCATCGGTCCGGATAAATTTGAAGAAGCTTTTTGGCCCTTGGCTGACACCCAGATAGTTGGCGATGCAGTAGAGTTCTCCACCGCCAAAACGTGCGATCATACAGGGCCGCTCGTCCATTAACAGGCGAAAAATTTTATCAGAAGATTCCTGTGGCGTAGCGGATGGGCGGGAATAGGGATGGCGGTCTCCGAATGCCCTCAAGTAAAGGTCATTCAGTTTGCATACGCCCTTGTGCCAGAAGGCCTGAAGGAACGGGTAGTCGTAAAATGCGGAGTCAGTACTCATTTTTGGGGAATTAGTTTCTTGTCCAGGGCAGTCCATACTTTGTCAAGCAGGATGGACGGCGGAAAGGACAAAAGGAAGAGCCCTAAAAAGATGAACAGGGCTGCCCAATACGTATGTGGTGTGCTTTCCTTGAACCAGGTGATGTAACCGATCCATAGATAATAAGAAATGATATAGAGCCATAGGGTAAAATGACCGAGAATGGCCAGTTTGGAGGAAGCGGGGCTTTTTTTTGCGTGTTTACAGATCGTATGAATGAGCAGCAGAATAGCCGCACTGCCTATGCAACCAATCAGAATCCGGTATAAATTATAATAGAGCAAGGTTCCGGGGGTGAAATCCGGATTGAAGATATATACGCCGCTTGTATATAAGGTCATGGGAAAGCGGAACGGAATCAAGAGGACGACGAAAAGCAACAGGCAGATGCAGAGAAGCGCGATTTCGTTTTTACGGATAATGACCATATACTTTGGGGCGAGTTGATGCAGGTAAACGCCGGCGACAAAAAAAGGAAACATGGCCTTAGTCCCGCTTTGCTGCAACTTGTCGGGCGTTAAGAGGAAAACGATAAACACCGCTAAGTAGAAGATCCAAGCTTTTTTATGGAATAACCGGTTCCCAGCCAAAACAATCATGGATCCAATGAACAACGCTTGCAGGAACCAAAGCGTCTGGATGATTCTGGTAAACCAGTTAAGCAGGTTTTCTTTCAGCGGGAGGTTCAAGTCCAGATAGCCGATGATCCAGTCTATGGTCCCGACCAAGAAGACGGGAACAGCCAATTGGAAGAACCGTTTCCAAATGATGAATTTCGTAGGATGTTTGAGTGAATGATGAAAGAAGTAACCACTGATGATCATGAATAGCGGCATGTGGAAACTGTAGATAAACACGTGAACCGGGTCATTCGTGCCTTTGGCGACAAAGAGAGCATGCCCCAGAATCACCAAGAGGATAGCGACCCCACGGAGAATGTCCCAGTATGGATTCCGTTCAGACATGCTGTCGAAGAAGAGCCCGATACCAGAAGGCACAGTGGTAAGCAACTTTGAGGAAACAATGCCTGTTCATTTCCGGATAGACGGAATCGACTTCATTCGGATAATTGCTCCGGGCTTCCACATAGAGTTCGTATAAACAGATTCTTTCCCAAAGGGATTTTGGACTGCTGAAGTCGAGATGGCCTTGAAAGTCTTTCGAAATGTCTGTTTTCTTCCGGCTCTCGGCGGAGAAATCCCGGCAGTAGCGCATGACGATAGCATCTGTGCGGACTATACAAACTTCATGGAACAGGTGAAATAACACGTCGGTGTCTTCAGACCGTTTTAAATCTTCTTGATAAGGATGCTTGAGCAGTAACGTTTTTTTACAGCAATAGGTACCGGCGCAGGGCATCAATTCTTTGAAGAACCAGCTTTTGAAGGGCTGTTCAACAAGGGCAGGCAGCTTCTTGGTATGATAGGGCCGAATGCGATCTCTTTCTGCTAATTCGAAGTTGCCGACAACCATGTCTGACTCCGGATGATTGCTCAAAGTGCCGGCGAAGGAGCGAAGGGCATCCGGGAGCATCAGGTCGTCCGCATCAAGCCAGATGACCCACTCGTACCGGGCTTGGGTGATTCCTTCGTTTCGCGCGGATCCGGGACCCCCGTTCTCTTTTTGGAACAGTCGGAGCCGCTCGTCTGAAATATTGCGCACGATCGCCGCACTTCCATCCGTCGAGCCGTCATCAACCACAATGACCTCGAAAAGGGGATAGTCTTGCCATAAAACCGATTCGAGAGTGGCGAGAATCGTTTTCTCCTTGTTATAAAGCGGTATGATGATGGAAAAACCAATCATGCACGTTTTCTAATGACTTGATTCCACATCCTGTCGATGAAATCACGGGTTCCTTGTTCCGCTGCAAATTGAAGACCGCCCAGAATCAAGGTAAACAGGAGGGTCATGATTGCGCCGATCAGGAAGAAATGCCCATAGCCGGCGGCCGGATCGATGGGAATCAGACGGAAAATGCCGCTGACTATCAGGATGGCTACAGCGAAAAGGGCGAGATGCTTGGCATAGATGCCGACATATTCTGCGATGGATTGCTTGAAGCCGTATCTGTAGAGAAGAATGGGTTTCCAAATGAAAATAATTAGGATCTGGCTGAGCAATACACCGCCTAGGATACCCGTCAGGCCCCAGAAATACCCGAACAGGATGGAGAATCCTACATTGATGATCGCCTCGGTCGCGGGTGCCCAAATGTCGAAGAATAAACCGTAGGCGTTGATGAAAGAGTCCACGACTTCGCGGGTTCCCCGGATGAAAAAGAGCAGCGTAACCATCAGGATTACATCCCAAGGCAGGACGTGTTCGGGTCCCAGCCAGATTGAAACGAAAGGCGTTGCGAGTTTGAAATAGCAGAACGCAACGGTTGCAATCATCAGGAAGCGAATGGAAAACAGTTCTTTGAAGACCCGTCCTATCCGGGTCATATCTCCCTCGGCAACCAGATTCCCGACGCCGGCATTCATCCCGTTGAAGATGGCGTTAAACAGAGACAACAGACTTGTCGTGATCAACATATAGTTGGTGTATTCCGTCACCATTGTCAGGGAGGCGTAGGCATAGATGATCAGGGGACTGGTCTGTGTCAGGGCGAACGTCGAGATCTTGTGGATGAACAGCTGCTTGATCTTTTTCAGGACATCGGGATACTTTTTCCGTAAAGTGGTTCCGTCGGCCGTATGCGTGTCCAGTTCAGGGCAGGTTTTCCGGATCTGCCAGTTCAGAAACCAACTGCTCAGGATGGCGAACACGAATTCCAGAATCAGCCACCAGAGGAATCCGTTATTGAAGACCGAAACGGCAATCATCTGGAACACGACCTTCACCAATAGCATGGAAGAATAGGTCCGGGTGATCTGGTATTGTTGCTGGTTGGCCGAAAGGACGATCTGCTTGTAGTTGACAAAGTAGCCGATTATAGCGCCGAAAAGCATCACACCGAACGATCCGTAGGCATACCATAACGGTAAAGGCGTCCCGGCGAAGATTCTCGGGAAAAAGAGCATCAGGATACCGGACGCCGCAATGATGACCCAGGCGACTTTGCGATAAAACCAGCCTTGCAGAGAGACGATCTCGTTGATGGATTGCTGGTCTTTTTCTGCCAGGGGCTTGTAGAGTGTTACGCCGATGGCCGTACCGATGCCGAGTTCCGCCAGGTTGAGGAACTGGAGCAGGCTGGCGGCCGTGGTGTTGAGGCCCAGCACTTCCGTTCCCAGCCGGTCGATGAAGACTTTCCGGGAGATAAAAGAAATCAGCAGATTTGAGGCATAGAAGATCAGTGCCGCCGTGCTGTTTCGCAGACTCTTGTATGTCCGGCTTTCGGCTTTCATCTGTACATTTTAGGCAGGACTCTCTTCAAGCCGATTTTCAAGAGGTAGGCGGAAAGGATTGTCAAAAGAAGATAGGCGACAATCCACAAGCTCCGATATAGGGGGAACAGGTTGTATCCGAAATTAATCAAGTATCTGCAAGGGATTTGCATCATCAGCATCTCATACGTAATCCCGCCCAAGAAGAACCAAATACGGTGGTTGAAAAGGCGGTTGAGCCAGGAATCGGGGATCGCGCAGGAAACGACGATAAACGCGAAGAAAACAATGGCAAACGTATCGTGATTCTCCTCGACAAACAGGATGTAGCAAGTGACCAGACAAAGAAACAGCAAGGCCAACAGGTGCAAAGCGGTTTTTTCCTGACGGGGACCTTGGATCAAGTGGTGTGAAATACTTCCAATCAAAATGCCTAGGGACAACCCAGCAATGCCTCTTCCCAAAGGAAGGAACAGCGGGCCTACGGCCATGCTGTAAAATGCTGTTCCCAAATCACCCAGGTGAGCTAAAAGGGTATAGTAACCGATGCAGAAAACCGGCAGCAGTATATTGATCGTCAAGCGGCTGTTCCAACGAAGCGCAGCATAGAGCAAGACGCTGGCGATAAAAAGGACGCTGACAAACCAGGAAACCGGATTTCCTAGGGTCTGGTGGGTGAACCATCCGATATCTTGAATCATCAAAGATTCTGTGAGGAAAGATTCAGTCAGGCCGACGGCCGAAAAAGGAACCCCATCCTTTATTCCGTCAATCAGGAGGAAGATGAATCCCAGCAGAACGCCGATCAGGTACGCGGGGAACAGACGGAAAAATCTCTTTCTTGTATACTGGTAAACGGATACCTGCGCCTTTTCAAACCCCTGGAGCAGGAACAGGCCGGCCGTCATGAAAAAGAAATCGACGCCGATCCCGCCATGATAAATCTTAAAGGGCGTCCAGATATGGATTAGGCAGATCCATATCATGAAAAAGAAGCGGAGGAATTCAAATCCTGCTAGTTTTCCTGTTTCAGACTTTTGTACCATAAAAGCGTTTTTTCAATCCCCTCTTGAAAAGGCATCGGTTGAAAAACGGGCAACAGCGAAAAAAGGTGGTTCAGGTTCAGCTTGAAAGAGAGGACATCGCTTTGTCGAGCTTCTTTATATTGCCAAGAGAAAGAAGTATCTGCCACGGCCTTTACAGTCGAGAGAATCTCATTGACGGAAAGAAGTTCGCCACTGCCGACATTGACAATTTGGAATGAGGATAATCCTTTTCCGATGAGACGAATCATGACCTCGGATAAGTCGTCGACATAGAGGTAGTCCTTCTTCCCGTTTCCGTCTCCCCAGACTTCAAATGTTTCGTGATGCAGTGCTTTTTCTATGGCTATATTGATGATACCCTGCTTTTTGGAATAGTGGTACGGTCCATAGGGATTGGAAGGTCGGAGAATCAGCACATTGAATCCAAACAATTCTGAATACTGGAATAGATTCTTTTCAATGGCCGCCTTTGAAAGACCATAGGAACTCTTGGGATAGAGGGCGTCGGTCTCAATATGCCCTTTATCGCTGCAGGGCAGGTCACCGTAGACTGCACCTCCCGAAGACAAGAATACGATACTTTTGACATTGTGGCGGTACATCACATCCAACAGCTGCATTGTAGGCAAAACGTTCTGACGCATGTCAAAGTCATTGCTGCTGGCCGAAGAAGGAGTTGTTGAGCTCAGTGAGTGGATGACCAGATTGATATCATTCTCGTCGAAGATACGGTCGATGAGATGTCGATCCGCGAAATCCCCGTCATAAATTTTATCAACGATAGTAAAGGAAATTCCAGCAGGATGGCTTGAAAACCGATCCATCACAATGACCGAATACTTTTCCGGACAATGGGATTCGATGTATTTGATCAAATTCGTCCCCAGAAATCCAAAGCCGCCGAGCAGCAGAATGTTCGTTTTCATAAGCCTAATCAGTCGTTAGAAACAAGGGCTCCGTATTCTGGGGTGAATATAGTCTCATATCACGGTTGCGCCAGTGGAATTCTTCCAGGGCCTTCATGCTGGCCATTCGGGCATGCAAGGACGATTCGTCCCATTGATCCAGATAGTAGTTCGAAAGACAAACAATAGCTTGACGGGCATGTTCTTCATCATAGAGGGAGATATCCTTGTTGTAAGGAAAGATAACCATCAAGGGCGAATCAGAAGTGCCATCTAGATTCAGACGGATGGGCGTGGCAACAATCTGATCTCGGGAGGCTGCGGCAAAGACGGCGCAATCGTCACCGTAGAGCATAGTGTAGCCCTCATCGATCAGCTTCTGGGTTACTTCGGCCATTCGCGGTGCATAGCGATGGTGGTCTATGAAGTCGGGGACGAAATTGTAACCATAATTCACGGCGGCAATCAGGCAGATGGCTCCTGTCAGCAGGACCTGCTGCTTGGACTGACTGTTCGTAATCAGGTATGCGCAGGAAAGCGTCGCCAGCAACCAATAAAGAAAGAAATAGATATCCCGGGTCTTGAAAAAGAAAGTGCCAGTACCGAAAACGGCCAGAAGACTTACCCAGACAAATACGATGGTTACGGATAAAGGTGCTGCATCTTTTTTCCGCAAGATTTGGATCAGGGATTTGATGACGGCAATGGCAACGCATAGCGCGCATAAGAACAGAGGGAGGACATCCAATCCGTCCTTGATAAAGGCGAGCCCGGAGATTCTGAGAAGATTCTTCGTGGAATTCAAGAAGTTGGCGGTCAACAGGTCGATGCTCCATTCTGTCTGGATACTACCGATGTTGGGACTGGCGGGAATGTGGAACTGTTTGATGAGTAGATAGCCTAAAGCTTCGGCCGATAAAACAAGCAAAGCCAATAAACTGGCCTTGCTAATACAGGATTTGCGGTCCTTCTGGAAATGCAGCATCAATCCTGAAAGAGCCAAGAGCGGGATGCCCAGAATCAGCATCTCCCGCAGGGAATGCATGCCGACAGCAAAATTCAAGAGAATGGCCAAGGCCCATAATGCACAGTGTAGCGGCCTGCCGCTGTATAAACGTAGCCAGCATCCCAGTGTCAACAACAGAACTTCCAGATAGCAGGCATAATAAGATGCCATGGTATATAGAACTTGCAGCCCTTTTGTGTAGGAAGCGGCACTTGTTCCGAAAATAATGCCGCCAATCAGACACAGGATTCCTATAATCAGGCCTTTTTTAGAGACGAATGGTTTGAGACACCAGATAAAAGTGCCTACTATGATGAAAACCCATAGAGAAGAGGCCAGAGACATGGCCACGGTTGTTTGATGTGTCAGTCCATAGAACAGTGCAGCCAGATTCGAGGACTCTACGATGAAAAAGGAATTACCGAATATCCAGTTCTCGGGGAAAAATGTCTTTTCCTTCCACATCAATCCACCCAGATAGGAGTTGAGAGCCATGTCCATATCATACCAGAAAGCACTGTGGAAGTTAATCCAAACAATACTTCCGGCAAACAGTAGTATCAATACAACGGGGACAATGGTTTCCCAACTGGCTTTTTTTGCCGTGTTCATGGGGCTAATTCCCGCACGAACCGGGCGCTTTTAACAAATGGAGATAGGATGCGGAGCAGGCAACGTACCAATCGGTAAACAGGTTTGCGCCAGCGACGGCGACCTATTTCGGCAAAGAGTTTTTCATAGGATGAATCCCCATACAAAGCGCCGAACTGTTGACGGCCATAGTCCTGCCGGATGCGGGTGGGGATAAGTTCTTCCAGCACTTTGGTGTATTCTTGCTCAGAGGCGAAACGATTTTTGGCACTATAGCCAGTGATATCGTAGTTGGCGATGTCTATGTTGACGGTCTGGTAGCTGCAATTCTCCAGGATCAGGGTCTGTAGGAAGAACTTTCGGTCAGAAACAATCTTCAGACTTTCATCATAGCGATGCTTCTGCAGCAGGGATGTGCGTATCAGGACGCTCTGATGGCAAAGTGAACCGCTGAAAAGAAAGCTGAGGCTAATCTCTTGAGGTGGGGTCTTCCGTCTGGGCGGGTTTTCCTGGATGAGGGCATTTCCGCAGATGATATCGGCGTCGGCGCCGCTGTGGATGAGTTCATCGACCACTGAAGAGTTGCAGAATGAATCCCCTCCGTTGAGGAAGAGGCACCACTCTCCGTGGGCAAGGGAGACCCCTTTGTTCATGGCGTTGTAGATGCCTTTGTCGGGCTCGCTTATCCAGTGGTCTATATCTGCTGTATGGCTGCGGATGATTTCGACACTGCTATCAGTTGATGCACCGTCGATGACGATGAATTCGAAAGGCCTGATAGTCTGGCACGCAACGCTCTCGATGGTTTTTTGCAGACCGTTCGCGTTGTTGCGGTTGATGGTAATGACACTAAGATTCACCCAGTTCCTTTTTTAACTCTTTAACGTTGCAGAGTAAATGACTGTTGGTGCGGAGCCAGTCGAGGGATTTATTCCACCACTGAATCCGTATGAGGGAGGCAATAGTTTCTTCGTCGTATCGGTACCTGAGTACTTTGGCCGGAACGCCGCCAACAACGGCATAGGGTGGTACATCTTTCGTGACTACTGCTCCGGCAAGGACGACAGCGCCGTCTCCTATTGTAATACCGCCCGTCAGGAACGCGCGCGCTCCAATCCAACAGTCGTTACCGATCTTTACGGGGGAGCGAAGTTCCTCAAATCGTTGTTCCGTGGCGAAGGTGGTCATGGTTTGTTTGCGTAAGGAGTAGAACATCGGCGAAGTTGTGGCAAAGGGTGCATCTGTAGGATGGATGCCTTGTGCCGAACGGACCTCCGCAGCGATGGATGTAAAACGGCCGATATTACCTACAATATGACAGCCTTCACATAGGTAAGATCCATATCCCATTCGCCCGGAAAAAGAACTGCCGTCGCCAATGCTGTCGGCGCCTTCGAATTCAGATCCTTTGGCTATCTTGACGGATGCGTTGAAACGGACAATTCCATGCCAGCGTAACTTGTTGTGAAGGAACAGTGTCCAACGCTTATACCAACGTGTGATTCCGGATATTATAAGCATGCTTCAAGCTGAATGATGTTTGCGCAGGGCTCTGTACAGGCCGAACCCCAAACGTGGGAAAGCGATTTTCAATGATTCGGAAACAAGGACGAAAGGGACGCGCCAAGGAAAACAGCGCCGATTGAACAGCAAGATGTTATGAAAACGATTCTTCCGGTTGTAGGGAGATTTTTTACCTTGAGCTCCTAAGTGGTCATTCTGGCAAACGGCTGCAAAACGGGGAAGAACCAGAACAGGAAAACCGGCCTTGTGGGCGCGGTACGTATAATCGTGGTCACTGCCGCCATGCCAGTATTTATTGCAGAATATCCCCATCTTTTCAACAACTTCTTGCGAGACATAGGTGATGTTACCGTGTGCTGCCTGGCATGGCTGCAAGGTTTTATTGTCGGGAATGATAAACTGGTCAAGCAGTGAGATTTGACTCACATAGTTAAAACCGCCATATGTGAAGGTGCCTGTTTCCTGGTCTTTGGTCGATCCAACATAGATACCGTGTTTTCCATAGACCTTCAGGCATTCTTCGTCAGCTGCGACGAGGTCTTCCCAAAAGTCGGGTAAGGCAAAGGTGTCGTCGTTGAGCCATAAGTAGCCATCGAAATCTCCTTTAGCGATGGCTGCTTTCCAGGAATTGATCATGCCACCATTCCAATACAGACTGCCTGTACCTGGAAGAATCTGGATCGGAAGAGCAAAATGCTGTTGCCTGATGGCTTCGGCGGTCCCGTCTGTGCATCCGTCATCGGTCAGGAAAATGGAAACGGAAAGACAGCGTCCGGCCTTTTCCCAACTTTCCTGCAAAGCGCTCAGGCATCGCAATGTCTTGTTCTTGCGGTTAAAGCAGGTCATCAGGACAGCGATCCGGTTCATGCCAACTGAAACACTTTCTCCATCAGCACCCACTTCTGAGTAGAAGGTGCACTAGGGTTACAACCTTGAAACTGCGCTACATAGGCCTCCCACTCTGCCTGACGCGGCAGTTCGGCAAGCCGTGCGTTGTCTTTTACGAAATCAAAGTCATCCACGGTGTCCATGATCATGAACAACTTGCGTCCCGAGCGGTATATCTGCATATCGAGAATCCCAACCTCCCGGATACCTTTCTGAATCTCTGGCCAGACATGGGCGTGGGCCTCGACATATTGATCTATCATTGCTGGGTCATCCCTGAGCTCAAGCGTTTGGCAGTAGCGTTTCATCAAAAACCGGGTCTACGGATTGTCAAGGGAATAGCGCCTTCCGGAAATGCATCCGGCCCTGAGCAGACAAGAGCAAGATAACCACCACCGCCTGCCCCGGGCATTTTCCAGGCCAAGACGCCAGGCAGTGCGGCATACTTGTCGATATAAGCTTGTACGGTCGGGAGGAACCCGTCGTCTTCGACGGGCCCGGAGAAGGAGGGGGTAATCATTCCTGGGAACAATTTGACCTGCGCTTCGAATGAAGCTCTGTAGGCACGCGCAAAATCGGTAAGATTCCGGGCTAGGATGGCATCCCAGCAGGCATCAGCTGCGCGTGTCAACGCCAGTACTTTTTTCTTTGTGAGATGCGGGTTCTCCACAACGGAACAACCTTCTCTTCGTGGGAACATGGGAATCATACAAAGATGATGTTCCAACCAGGAGAGGATAACCTCATCCTGACATATTTCAATCTTTTCGGGCCAAAAGTGATTGTTATAATAGTGCCGGCACAGGCCCGGAACGCAAATGCCAATCGCATCTTGCGCTCCGCTGATATGACCGCCCGGCCTTTCAGGGTGGTTTTCAAAGCAGAACACCAGCCGGGCAAGCATCTCGGGGTCCATATTGATGGGCAGATGATAGGGCCAGATTTTCCGAATGACGTTGCGCGTAGAAGTGGACAGCCCGCAGCGCTCCCTGATTTCAAAAGTAGGCTCAAGGGAGATCGTTATCGCCCATCCTGGTGCAAGACATGATACGTATGGCTGATCGATCCAAGTTCCTGCCAGATCCAGGCGCGTAGGTATTTGGGAGTCGGACTTTTTCAAGTCTGTGCTTGAGCGTGCATCCAATCCGGCTTGCGGTACTCTTTGCAGCACGATGTATTCGATGCCCCTTTCGGCGCAGAACTGTTTTTTTTCTGGACTGCTCCCATCTTCATTGACAACCAGAATATCCGGTTTCAATGTATCAACTGTTGGAATGAAGTCCATGACTCCATTGCCTGCGTTGATATAGGCATCCGTCACATAGCGGATGCTCTTTACCATGAATAGACGTTCCTGTTCGCTGAATACTGTTTTGTGGTGCTTATAGCCCAGGATGGTAGTGTCGCTCCCAATCCCGACGTAGAGATCGCCAAATTGTGATGCCTGGCGAAAGAACTCTACATGCCCGCTGTGAAGCAGGTCAAAGCAGCCGGAGACGAAGACTTTTTTGTTGCAGGCCATACAGCATGACAACTGAAAAACAAATCAGCGGAACGATGAAAGAGAACTCAATCTGTCCGGCATCCATAATCAACGCCTGCAAAGGAGGAAGCAGTGATCCTCCGAGGATGGCCATGATCAGACCGGCGGATCCGATTTCTGCATCTGGCCCCACATCTTTCAGCGCCAGTCCGTAGATGGTCGGAAACATCAGCGACATACAAGCAGATACGGCGACGAGGCTGAACAGCCCTATCCGTCCTCCGACCAAAATGACAAGCAGAAGAAGGGCGATAGCGGTAATGGCAAAAACGACGAGCATTGATGCCGGTTTAAAGCGTTTCATCAACGCTGTGCAGATGAAGCGGGAGGAGCAGAAAAGAATCATGGCCGCGATATTGAGCCTTTGTGAAAAAATCTCTGCGGCTTGTTCTTCCATTCCTTCCCCCATCAGGACATGGGTGCCATATTGGATGATGAAAGTCCAGCAGGTAATCTGCGCACCCACGTAGAAGAACTGGGCAAGTATGCCCCATCGGTAGGATTTGTTTGTCGCCAAACGCCTGACGCTAGGCAGGAAAGCGCGAGATAATCCTTCCGTGGAAATATGCTGCTTAGGTATCCTTGTAATCAGGACCAATAGAAAAATGGCCACCAGAACGATTCCAATGGCCACATACGGTTTTACCAGCACGTTCAGGTCGGCCGCCTTCAATGCTTCAAAAGATACATCGTCCAACTTCGCTCTTTCCATTGTCGTCATTGGATTCATCCGGGCTTGGATATAATTCATGGCCACGAACATTCCGCAGAGTGAGCCGATAGGGTTGAATGACTGCGCCAGATTGAGTCTGCGTGTTGCACTATCCAGCTCTCCCATGGTCAGGATAAACGGATTGGCACTTGTCTCAAGAAACGATAATCCGCAGGTTAAGATGAAGTATGCAATGAGAAAGGGCCAGTAGGAACCAGTAGATGCAGCTGGCAGGAACAGCAACGCTCCGACTGCGTAGAGACCGAGTCCCATTAAGATGCCGGTTTTATAGCTGAAACGCTTTATGAATAAAGCGGCGGGGAGCGCCATGGCAAAATAACCACCGTAGAATGCCACTTGGATGAGAGACCCTTGCGTTACGCTCATCCGGAAGATTTTGCTGAACGATTTTACCATCGGGTTGGTGATGTCGTTGGCAAACCCCCATAGTGCGAAGCAGGATGTAATGATTATAAATGGAATTAAATAACTGATTCCATCTTTGGTCTTGAGGATGCTCATCTCTCCGCCCGAATCGGGTTGGTCAGAAAATCTTCGTAGGCCAGGCGGATGCCGTCTTCTAAATCGGTTTTATAGGTCCAGCCTAAAGCGGTAGCTTTGGAAACGTCCAGGAGTTTGCGCGGCGTGCCGTTTGGCCGGGTAGTGTCCCATTGTATGGCGCCAGTATAGCCGACAACCTTAGCGACCAACTCTGTAAGTTCCTTGATTGTCAGTTCTTTGCCTGTTCCGGCGTTGACGGTCTCGTTTCCGGAATAGTGATTCATCAGGAAAACACAGAGATTGGCCAGGTCATCGACATAGAGGAACTCACGCAGGGGTGAACCATCTCCCCAGCAGGTTACGCTTGCTGCGCCCGAGACCTTTGCTTCATGGAAGCGTCTGATCAGAGCCGGAAGCACGTGGCTATGCTCGGGATGGTAGTTGTCGTTGGGTCCGTAGAGGTTGGTCGGCATCACACTGATATAGTCGGTGTCGTATTGGCGGTTGAGGTATTCACAATACTTCAAGCCAGAGATCTTGGCCAGAGCGTACGCTTCATTGGTCTTCTCCAACTCACCGGTCAGAAGGCAGCTCTCTTTCATCGGCTGCTGTGCCAAGCGAGGGTAGATGCAGGAGGATCCAAGGAATTCCAGCTTCTTGCAACCGTTCTGCCAGGCGGCATGGATGACGTTCATCTCGAGAATCATGTTGTCGTACATGAAGTCTGCGAGTGCGTTCTGGTTTGCCACGATGCCCCCCACTTTGGCTGCGGCCAGGAATACGTATTCGGGTTTTTCCGTAGCAAAGAAGGCTTCAACTTCGGTCTGGCGGCACAGGTCGAGCTCCTTGTGCGTTCGCAGCACAAGATTCGTGTAGCCCTGTCGTTGCAGTTCCCGTACGATGGCAGAACCTACCATCCCGCGATGGCCGGCAACGTAAATCTTACTGTCTTTCTGCATCATTTTACGATACCTTTTTCAAGGTATTCGGCGAGATTGGTGCGGACTTTGGCGGCAGCACCTTCACCTGCGACCTTGGCCATGTCAGAATCGACCATCAGGCGCACCAACTCTTCAAAACTCGTCTTGGAGGGATTCCAGCCCAGTTTCTGCCGGGCTTTCGAAGGGTCACCCAGCAAATTGACGACATCAGTAGGACGATAGAAGTCAGGGCTGACGACCACAAGTACACGTCCAGTCCGGACGTCGATACCTTTTTCATCAGCACCCTCACCTTCCCAACGCAACTCAATGCCGGCATATTGGAAAGCCAGGGTGGCGAATTCCCGCACGGTGTGCTGGACACCCGTTGCAATCACGTAGTCGTCAGGTTGTGCCTGCTGCAGCATCAGCCACATACATTCCACGTAGTCACGTGCATAGCCCCAGTCCCGCTTGCTGGATAAATTACCAAGCAGAAGTTTTTCCTGAAGTCCCTGTGCGATCCGGGCGGCCGCGAGCGTAATCTTCCGGGTGACAAAGGTCTCGCCTCGACGCTCGCTTTCATGGTTGAACAAGATGCCGCTGCAACAGAACATCCCGTAAGCTTCCCGGTACTCTTTGACAATCCAATATCCGTAGAGTTTGGCTACGGCGTAAGGGCTGTACGGATGGAAGGGTGTTTCTTCATTCTGCGGAATGGACTCAACTTTTCCGTAGAGTTCGGATGTGGATGCCTGATAGATACGGCAACTGTTCTCCAGATGACAGGCACGAACGGCTTCAAGGACTCTGAGCACGCCCACAGCGTCAACGTCGGCGGTAAACTCCGGTGCATCGAAACTTACCTGAACATGACTTTGGGCTGCCAGGTTGTATATCTCATCAGGCCTGACCTGTCCTACAACCTTGACGATGCTCATGGAATCGCCCAGGTCTGCAAAGTGCAGATGGAACCCTGGGCGACCTTCCAAATGAGCGATCCTTTCCCGGAAATCCACCGAACTGCGGCGGATGATTCCGTGAACCTCATACCCTTTTTCTAAAAGGAATTCGGACAGGAAGCTGCCATCCTGTCCGGTAATTCCTGTAATTAGCGCGCGTTTGCTCACATTTATTTCAGTGTGATGACCACACGGCGGTTCTGCTGGCGCACCTCGGACAGGGTGTCACCTTCGGTGAACTTACCCTTGCCGTGTCCGACTGCTTCCAGACGTTCCTTCGCGACGCCCTTGCCAACCAGGTAATTGAGTACGGAGTCGGCGCGACGTTGCGAGAGGACCATGTTGTAGGCATCCGTACCGCGGTCGTCTGTGTAACCCTCGATCAGCGCGGAGCGCTCCGGGTTGTCGATCAGCCACTGTGCAATCTCGTCGAGTACAGGGAATGCTTCAGGCCTGATGTTGAACTTGTCGAAGTCGAAGAGGGTAATACCGGCAATCTTCGCAGTGAATTCCTCGGAAATCTGGACAAGGGTGTCCGGCTCGGGTGCCGGCTGCGGTTCCGGTTCCGGTACGATGACCGGCTCCGGTTCAGGCGCCGGCTGCGGTTCCGGTGCGATATATATCGGTTCAACGACTTTCTTCTTGTGAGGACGTGCCAGATTGATTGCAATACCAAGTGTTGCACTTACGTTAGCTGCCAGGCCCTTGCTGCCCAAGTAGGCACGGTCTCCGTATGCCGTTACTTTTACATCAGGTACAATGCTGACTGTTTCGCTGACGGGAATGGGCACTTTTACACCGACACCACCTGCCGGGGTTCCTTTGTCAATTTTAATATAGCCGGCGTGGAGATAGGGCATGAAATAGCGGCTGCCCATGAACATTGCATCTGCGTGGATGTAGTTGAAAGGGAATTGGCCGTATTCAACATAGCGCTTGGAAATATTCAAGCCCTGATAGCCGACCGCCAGTCCGAACTGGTCGTTGAGGCGCTTTCCGACCCACGCATCGATGGCTGTGCCGGCACCCAGGTGCGATATTTCGCGGATACTGTGGTTGAAGCCGTCGGTGCCGAAATTCATTCCGCCGCCGGCGCCCCCGAACCATTTATTGTCATATTTTTTCTCCTGTCCAAAGGCGGTACTGCAGCAGAGTACAGCCAGCAGGACGATAAAAAACTTGGTGTTCTTCATGATCGGATAAGTTTAGTAATTGAAACGGTAGATGATGCCGATCGAAAGCGACAGGCGGAGGTCCAGCGGGAAACCGGCATAGCCCTTAAATCCAGTTTGGTCTTGTTTAGTAGGTTGAAGGCCATTATACTGGTCATTATAGGCTTCACCGCAAATGTCGGCAAAGAAGCCGAAGGAAGGCACAATGTCAAATTCGGCGATAAAACCTCCCCGGAATCCAAAGGTCGTGTTCTTCTGCTGGATGTCCTGCCAAGGGTGGAAAGGATTGCCCGGCTCCCAGGTGCTGTTGGGTTTGGTGCCATACTCTTCAGGCTTGGTAAACTTGAAAGTATGGCCGACACCGACACCCAGATAGAAAATGGGCCGGAAAGTCTGCTCGACGGCGAAGTTTCCGTTCAAGTCAAAGGTAATGTCGAAGAATCCATTGACACTCTTGAAATTATACGGATAAAAACCGTGCTCGGCAGTGTCCATGGTATTGGCCGCACCGCGGTTGCTGCCATAACCGACCCAAATACGTCCACCCAGTGCGTTGGTGAATTCGTAACCGACGGCAGCAGCTCCTTGCCAGGAGAAAAGTTTGGATCCATACCCATTGTCCCGGTATGAAAAGCCATTTTCATTGATAGAGTACAGCGGTCCTCCCTGAAGTGCGAAAGTCCAAGCCCTGTGACCACCCACGAAGGCGTTCTGCGCGGACAATGTCGCGACCCCGAGGAAGAGGGCGAAAAGGATTGAAGTAATCTTCTTCATAGATGTGTGTGTTGTTAGTTGTCTTAATTAAGATATGTGTACGGGCGGAGTGTTTTGCTACGGCTCCGCCGTCGGAGTCACATCTGTGATCTGCCCCCGAAAACACATAATATGAAGTTTAACTTCATTTAAACGCGCAAGTTACAGCATTTTTCCGAAATAGACAAATATAAGTGTATAATAAACAAACAGCCATTCCTGGAAGGAAGGCTGTTTGTATAACAGACAGGATTGTTATCTTGTCAGAATGCGTAGCGCAGGCTCACGCCGACGCTGGGGTCGAAGCCGCCGCCGATGCGGACCTTGCCGTCTTCTTTGACGCCTTTGAACTGGCCGATCACGTTGTAGATCGGGCGGAAGTCGAGGGCAATCTGGAAGGGGGCGTCGAACTGGTAGTCGAAACCGATCTGGCCCCCCAGGCCCAGACCGAAATGGTGCCAGGCCGGTATGGAGAGCTGGACACCGGGACCGCCGTAAACACCGAATCCGCCGGCCAGGAACCAGTGCCACTGGTAGATGGCGGTAAGCGTGGGACCGCCGGGGTAGAGAATTTTCGTCGCGTCGTCGCCGGTGTTACGGGTGATGTTGCGACGGAAGCGCATACCCAGGTCCAATTCCAGCCGGTTGATGTCGCCGATAAAACGCTGGTACGACAATTCCGGGCTGAAGGCCGCGCCGAAGCCGGCACGGAGGCCGAAGGTGTTTTCCTGGGCGGAGGCGGCCGTAGTCAGGCCGATGACGGCTACCAGGATAAAGAACAACTTTTTCATATACACGGTTTTATTGAGTTATTCGACGGTGGTTACCAGGTTGCGGTCGCCATAGCCGTTGTCAACGCGGCTGACAGCCGGCCAGAGCTTGTTGGCGCGGATCCATTCCAGCGGGAAGGCGGCCTGGGTACGGCTGTAGGGATGGCTCCACGTGTCGGCGCAGACTTCGTCTTCGGTGTGCGGGGCCATACGGACCGGGTTGTCTTCGGCATCGAGCTTGCCGGCCTTGATGTCTTCGCATTCGGCGACGATGGTCTTGAGGGTTTCCACGAAGCAGTCCAGCTCGCTGAGCGGTTCGCTTTCCGTAGGCTCGATCATCAGGGTCTCGTGCACCGGGAAGGAGAGGGTCGGGGCGTGGAATCCGAAGTCCATCAAACGCTTCGCCACGTCAGTGGCATCGACGCCATAGGTGGCCTTGAAGGTCCGCAGGTCGATGATGCATTCGTGGGCGACGCGGCCGGTGGCACCGGTATAGAGGGTCTTGAGCTCGGGCAGGAGGCGGGCCGACATGTAGTTGGCGTTGAGGATGGCGATCTCCGTGACCTTGCGCAAGCCGCTTGCACCTAGCATCTTGATGTAGGCGTGGGTGATGGGAAGCAGCAGCGGACTGCCGTAAGGCGAAGCGCTGACGGCATCCATACCCTTGCCGCCGCATTCGCCGACCACCGGGTGGCCCGGGAGGTACGGTTTGAGCGCGGCCGTGCAGCAGATCGGGCCGACGCCCGGGCCGCCGCCGCCGTGCGGCATGGCGAAGGTCTTGTGCAGGTTGAGGTGGCACACGTCTGCTCCGATGTAACCCGGATTGGTGAGGCCGACCTGGGCGTTCATGTTGGCGCCGTCCATATAGAGGAGGCCGCCGCCCCGGTGGATGATATCTACGATTTCGCGGATGCGCACTTCAAATACGCCGTGCGTGGACGGATAGGTGATCATCATGCCCGCCAGGGTGTCGCCTGCCGCCTCGGCTTTTTCGCGCAGTTCTTCGACATTGATGTTGCCGTTGTCGTCGCAGCCGACCAGGACGATGTCGAAGCCGGCCATGGCGGCCGAAGCGGGGTTGGTGCCGTGGGCGGAGGTCGGGATGATCATCACGCGGCGACCCTTGCCGTCGTTGGCGTCGAGGTAGCGGCGGATGGTCATCAGGCCGGCGTATTCACCTGCCGCACCGCTGTTCGGCTGCAGGGAGCAGCCGTCGAATCCGGTGATTACGGCCAGGTCGTGTTCCAGTTCGTGGATCACCTGCAGGGTGCCCTCTGCCTGGTCGGCGGGGGCGTACGGGTGCAGGTTGCCGAATTCGCTCCAGCTGAGCGGGAGCATCTCGGCGGCCGCGTTGAGTTTCATCGTGCAGCTGCCCAGCGGAATCATCGAGTGAGCCAGCGAGATGTCCTTGCGCTCGAGCATCTTGATGTAGCGCATCATCTCGGTCTCGGAGTGGTAGGTATTGAAGACCTTCTGGGTGAGGATCGGGGTCTCGCGGCGCATGAAGGCCGGCGTACCGGGGACGCTGGCACCTTCGGGGCAGTCGAAGATCTTGCAGATGGCAAGAGCTTCTTCGCGGGTAGAGAGTTCATCGAAGGAGATCTGGACGCTGCACTCGTCGGGATAATAGAAGTTGAATCCCTGGGCAAGGGCCTTCTCCCGGATGGCTTTGGCATCGACGTCGAGCACGCGGACCGTGTCGAAGAAGTGTTCTGCGGCAAGCTTGTAGCCCGCTTCCTTCAGTTTGGCAGCCACCACGTGGGCATAGCCGTAGGCGTTCATGGCAATCTCCGTGATGCCCGCAGGACCGTGCCACACGGCAAACATGCCGGTCATCGTGGCCATCAGGGCGGTGGCGGTGCAGATATTGGACGTGGCCTTCTCGCGTTTGATGTGCTGCTCGCGGGTCTGGAGGGCGAGGCGTACGGCACGTTCACCCAGACGGCCTACGGAGACACCGATGATGCGGCCCGGCAGGTTGCGCTTGTATTTGTCGTTGCAGGCCATCCAGCCGGCGGTCGGTCCGCCGAAGCCCATCGGGAGACCGAAGCGCTGGGCGGTGCCGCAGGCGATGTCGGCGCCCCAGGCGGCCGGCTCCTTGAGCACGGCCAGGGCGAGCAGGTCGCACCAGGCGGCGACCAGGCAGCCCGCGGCATGGGCCTTCGTGCAGAAGTCCGTGTAGTCGCGGACTTCGCCGTCGGCAGCCGGATACTGGACCAGTGCGCCGTAGCATTTCTCTTCGAAGACATAGTCGGAGGCCTTTCCGGTATGGATCTCGATACCCAGGCCGCCGGCGCGGGTGCGGAGGACCGAAAGGACATTCGGGAAGATATCCTCGTCGACAAAGATCACGTTCTTGCCGGCTTTGACGGCGTCGCGGGGACGCAGTTCGAACATCATGCGCATCGCCTCGGCGGCTGCCGTGGCGTCGTCGAGCATCGAGCAGTTGGCCAGTCCGAAGCCGGTCAGCGAGGAGATCATCGTCTGGAAATTGATCAGCGCTTCAAGGCGACCCTGCGAGATTTCAGCCTGATACGGCGTGTAGGAGGTGTACCAGCAGGGGTTTTCGAACACGTTGCGGGTGATCACGGCCGGAGAGGCGGTTCCGTAGAAGCCCAGACCGATCAGCGAGCGGAGGTTGCGGTTTTTGGAAGCAATCTCCCGCAGGCGGGCCAGATAGGCGTGTTCGCTCATCGCGGGATCGAGCTTGAGGGGCTCCTTCAAAAGGATATCTTTCGGAACGGTCTGGCCGATGAGTTCCTCGAGCGAGGATACGCCCAGAACCTCGAGCATCTGCTTCTCCTGGGCAGGTCTCGGGCCATTGTGTCTGTCGACGAAGGAAAGAGGCATATTGGGTAGGTTTTTTCGGGGTTATACGATAATATCTTACAAATTTAATCAAAAACTTTTCTTCTCCATATCCAATCGCAGATAAATGAAGAGCAGGATGGTGAACGCCCAGAGCGAAGAGCCGCCGTAGCTGAGCAGGGGCAGCGGGATGCCGATCACGGGCATCAGGCCGATGGTCATGCTGATGTTGATGACCACATGCATGAGCAGGCACATGGCCACGCACCAGCCGTAGATGCGCGCGAAACTGTCTTTCTGTTTTTCCGCCGATCCGATCAGGCGCAGGATCAGCGTCAGGTAGGCGATCAGCACCAGCAGGGTGCCGAAGAAGCCCCATTCCTCGCCGATGGTGCAGAAGATGAAGTCGGTGCTCTGTTCCGGTACGAAATTGAAGCGTGTCTGCGTGCCGCCCAGGAAACCCTTGCCGGCAATGCCGCCGGATCCGATGGCCACGAGCGACTGATGGACGTTGTAGCCCACGCCCATCGGGTCTTCCTTGATGCCCAGCAGCACTTCGATGCGGGCGCGCTGGTGCTCCTTGAGCACCTTCTCGAAGACCATCTGCACCGAGAAGATCAGCCCCAGACCGACCAGGAAGGCCAGCATCAGGTTGCGCAGGGCGCGCTGGCGGCGGACCCAGTACAGGATGGCCAGCACGAGGGCCGTGAGGCCGGCGAGCAGGGCCAGCCATATCTCAGGGTCGAAGCGGGTGAGGAAGGAAAACGCCTCCACGCGCATAAGCCGGGGCAGGAAAGACAGCATCAGCACGATGGCCACTGTCAGGGGCATACCGAGCATCTGCCGGCGGCTGTAAAAGCTGGCGGCGATGCCGGTCATGGCAATCAGGACCAGGATGGCCACGAAGGGCGAAAAAATCAGCGTGAGGATGAAAAGCAGGATCGCCAGCAGGCCGGCGACCAGGATCCATCCGGTCATCCCTTCCCGGTAGCAGACCAGCAGGAAACCCAGATAGACCAGCGCGGAGCCGGTCTCTTTTTCCAGCAGGATGGCCAGCATCGGCAGGGCGAGCACCAGCACGATCCGCAGGGCGTCCCGGGTGTTGCTGAAGCGGAAGTCGTATTTGCTCATCAGGTAGGCCAGCAGGACGGACGTCGAGATTTTCGAGAACTCGGCGGGTTGGAGACGGAACGGTCCGATGGCGAACCAGGACTTCGATCCGTTGACTTCCACGCCGACGAAGGCGACGGCCACCAGCAGGAAGACCATCAGGGCATAGAATGGCCAGGAGATGGCCGGATAGACCTTCGAGGGAATCACGAAGAGGATCAGGATGCCGATCATCAGCGCCGAACCCACCCAGATGAGGTCCATCACATATTTCTCCTTCAGGCTGAACGTGAATCCGTCTTCCGAGACGGACGAGGAGAAGATGTTCATCCAGCCGAAGACCACCAGCAACAGGTAGATGCCGATGATGACCCAGTCGAGTTTCTTGTAGTTGAGTTCCGGCATCGGCTTACCTCCTGACTTTGACTTTGTGCATCAGGTTCCCGTCGAAGACGCGCTTTTCCAGCGCCTTCCGCTCGGGTGAAATCTCGCCTTTGAGGTATTTCTCCACCAGCAGCGAAGCGATGGGCGCAGCCCAGGTGGCACCGAAGCCGCCGTTCTCCACATAGGCCACCACGGCGATTTTCGGATCGTCCTTCGGGGCGAAGGTGATGAAGACCGAGTGGTCGTCGCCGTGGGGGTTCTGGGCGGTACCCGTTTTGCCGCAGGCGATGATCCCGGGAATGCGTGCGACCGTCGCTGTGGCGCCGCCGCCGGTATAGTTGATGGCGAGCTCCATTCCCTTGACCACCTCCTCGAAATGCGCGGTATCGACCATCGTGTAATGCCGTTCCTTGAAACGGTCGTCGATGGGGCAGGCGGGCGTATCTTTCTGCAAGTGGGGCGTGTAGAACCAGCCCCGGTTGGCGATGGTCGCAGCCAGATTGGCCAGGTGCATGGGCGTGCAGCCGATCTCTCCCTGTCCGATCGAGAGCGAGATGATGGAGATGGAGCGCCAGCGCCCCTTTCCGTGCAGGCGGTCATAGCGTTCGACGGTCGGCATCGTGCCGGCCTTTTCGCCCGGGATGTCGGTGCCCAGTTTCGTGCCGAAACCGAAACTCTCGGTGTACTCCTTCCAGCGTTCGAAACCCTGCTGGACGGATTCGTATTTCGGATTGTCGAGGATCGAACGGAACACGTAGCAGTAGTAGGCGTTGCACGACATCATGATCGACTGGTACATGTTGATGGGGCTGGGATGGCCGTGGCAGCCCACGCGCAGGTTGCCCACCACGTAGCCGCGGTGGCAGCCGTAGAGCGTTTCGGGCGTGAGGACGCCTTCCTGGAGGCCGATCAGGCCGTTCACCAGCTTGAAGACCGAACCAGGCGGCTGGGGCGACATCACGGCGCGGTTGAACATCGGCTTGTAGGGGTCGGTCACGATGTCCTTGTAGTACTTGCTGATGTCGGAGAGCTGGTTCACGTCGATGCCCGGGCTGGAAACCATCGTGAGGATTTCGCCGGTGGCAGGCTCGATGGCCACCAGCGATCCGACCTTGCCCCGCATCAGCTGTTCGCCGTAGGCCTGCAGCGTTCCGTCGATCGTCGTGGTGACGTCGGTGCCGGCGACGGCCGTCTTGTCGTATTCCCCGTCCTTATAATGCTCCTTGATGCGGTTGTGGGCGTCGCGCAGGTAGATGTTATAGCCCTTCTCGCCGCGCAACAGCGTCTCATAGGCCTCTTCCATGCCAGTCTTGCCCACATAGTCTCCGCTCTTGTACTCGGGATGGTCCTTGATGTAGTCGGCGTCGACTTCGGAGATGTAACCGAACAGATTGCCGCCGCCCTCGTAGGGGTAGGAGCGGGATGTGCGGGGTACACCCGTGAAACCCGGGAAGAGGAAACTCTTCTCGATGAACATGTTGTACTGCTCACTGGTGACCTGACGCTTGAAGACCAGGCTCTGGTAGCCGATCTTGCGGCGGTAGAGGCGGTATTCGCGGAACTTGTCCTTGACGAACGCCGTGTCCAGGTCGAAGATCCTGCAGAAGGCCAGCGTGTCGAACTCTTTCACGTCGAAAGGCGTGACCATGATGTCGTAGGAGATCTTGTTGTCGACGATCACCTGGCCGTTCCGGTCGAGGATCCGGCCGCGGGCAGGGTAGATCGTCTCGTACTTGAGCGCGTTGTTCTCGGCGGTGATGCGGTACTCCTTGTCGAGGATCTGCACCTGGAACAGCCGGAAGGCGATCACCGCGAAGACGAGGATGATCGCGGCTGCGACGACGGTCCGACGGCTCTTGAACGATCCCATAGGCTAATACCGGTTCTGGAGAGGAATGGCCAGCAGCAGGGAGAGGGCCGTACTCGCAAGGGTGCTGGCGGCGAATCGGATGGCGATGAAACCGGCCGGCTGGACGCTGACGCAGTCCAGCAGGATGAAGGCAGCCAGGTAGATGGCGACCAGGACGATCAGGAAGCGGGCATATTTGAGGAAGCCCACATCCTTGAGCAGAAGGATTTCCGTCTTGTCCTGACGGTCGGCGTTGACCAGGGTCCGGTAAAAGAACTTGCGCGGTGCGGCGGTCAGGACGGCGGCGAAGGCGTTCATGCCCGGTACGCCTGCCGAGAGGATGTCAAGCCCCAGGCCGATGCCGAAGGCGGCCAGCATGACCCAGTGCGGATTCCGCGACAGGGGGATGTGCAGGATGAGGAAGGGAACCAGTGTCAGGCAGACCCACGGACCGAGGTTCAGATAGTCCGAAATGACCAGCTGAAGCAGGAAAACGAGGATGAAAAACAGGATGTTACCGGGCTTGTTCATACAGTTCTTCCAACTCTTCTCTGCGGTTGTCCTTGACGATATAGACGTTGTGGAGCGTACGGAAATCCTCCATCAGGCGTACGGTGATTTCCTGCGAGGAGCCTTTGCTCACTTTCGATTCGACGACAGTTCCCAGGGGGATGTCGGGCGGGTAGATGGTGGAGAACCCGCTGGAGTACACGGTGTCGCCGGGGGCGACCGTCACGTGGACGGGAATCTCACGCAGGATAGCCTGGTCGGGCTGTTTTCCTGTCCAGACCATCGGTCCGAAGGCGCCGCTGCCGGCGAGTTTCGCACTGACGGACTGGTCGGTGCCGAGCAGCGAGAGCACGTAGCAGTAGTGACGGCTTACCGCGCTGACGATGCCGATGGCGCCGTGCGCTGTGACCACACCCATCCCGGTTTCGATGCCCTCTTCGCGGCCGCGGTTGAGGATCAGGTGGTTATGCTGCCGGTCAACGGAGTTCTTGATGACGGAGGCGCCGATGAACGTGTAGTCCGGCTCGACGACTACGGCTACGCTGTCGAGTGCGGCGCGGGCTGCAGCATAACGGACCAGCTGCTGGCGCAGTTGCAGATTCTCGGCTGTAAGCCGTTCGTTTTCAGCTTTGTAGTTGAAATAGTAGCCAATCCGGCTGGTCCGCGTCCAGACCCAGGACTGGGCGCTGCGCACGGCTCCCATGACCTTGAACCGCTGCACGACACCCTTCTCCACCACGAGCAGGATGGAGATCGTTTCGAGGGCGAGGAACAGGGCGATGGCGGTAAGGGTCGAAAGGAGACCGTAACGGCTTTTCATCGCATCAAGAAGGGGTAGTGGGGGTTCTTGAGGGCGATGCAGGTACCGCGTGCCACGGCGCGGAGGGGATCTTCGGCCACGTGGAACGGGATGTTGATCTTCTTGGCGAGGCGCTGGTCCAGACCGCGGAGCAGTGCGCCGCCGCCGGTCAGGAAGATGCCTTTGCGGACGATGTCGCTATAGAGTTCCGGCGGGGTCTTCTCCAGGACGGTAAGGATGCTCGACTCGATCTTGACCAGCGACTTGTCGAGGCAGTGGGCGACCTCCTGGTAGGTGACGGGCGCTTCAACCGGATGGACCGTCATCAGGTTCGGACCTTTGACCACGAAGGGTTCGAGCGGTTCGTCGAGCTCGGAGATGGCGGCGCCGATGCGGATCTTGATCTGCTCGGCGGTGGGTTCGCCGATGCGGATGTTGTACTGCTGACGCATGTACTGCTGGATCTCGCCGGTGAACACGTCGCCGGCGGTCTTGATGCTTTCGTCGGCTACGATGCCGCCCAGGGAGATGACGGCCACTTCGGTGGTGCCGCCTCCGATGTCGACGATCATGTTGCCCATCGGGGCGGAGACGTCAAGCCCGATACCGAGGGCTGCGGCCATCGGCTCGAAGATCATCTGCACGTCCCGGCCGCCGGAGTGCTCGGCAGCGTCGCGGACGGCGCGTTTTTCCACTTCCGTGGATCCGGAAGGGATGCAGACCACCATTCTCAGGCTGGGCGCGAAGATCGAGCGTTTGTTGTTGATCATCTTGATGAACTCGCGGATCATCTGCTCGGAGGCGTCGAAATCGGCGATCACGCCGTCTTTCAGCGGCCGGATGGTCTTGATATTCTGGTTCTCCTTACCTTGCATGGCCTTGGCCTTGGTACCCACGGCCGCGCATTTGCCGGTCAGTTTGTCGATAGCCACGATGGAGGGTTCGTCGATGACCTTCTTGTCGTTCATGAAGATCACGGTGTTGGCCGTTCCCAGGTCGATGGCCAGCTCTTGCTGTAAGAATGAAAATGCCATATTGTGTGCTCTTTTTGTCAGGTTATACAGGATAACAAAAATAGAAAGAATCTCGGGATTATTGGTTATTTTTGTCCAGCAATTTATTAGCAATTTATCAACAGATGAAACGATATGTCGTAATCGTTGCAGGAGGGCAGGGCGTCCGTATGGGCGCCGACCGTCCCAAGCAGTTCCTCGAGATCGGCGGCAAGCCGATCCTGCGGCACACCATCGAGCGCTTTCTGGCTTTCGACCCTTCCTTCGAGGTAATCGTCGTGCTGCCGTCGGCGCAGAAGGACTGGTGGCGGGAATATTGCCGCCAGAGCGGTTTCCTGGAGCGTTACTCGATCGTTTCGGGCGGTATCACGCGCTTCCATTCCGTGCAGAACGCGCTGCGGTATGTGGGGAATGAGGGTCTGGTGGCGGTGCACGACGGCGTCCGGCCGCTGGTGAGCCGTCCGTTGCTGGAACGCATCTTCGCGGCCGCTGAAGAGGCGCCCGCCGTCATTCCGGCCGTACCGGTCGTGGAGTCTGTCCGAAAGGTGGAGGAGGAAGCGTCCGTGCCGGTAAGCCGCGACGGACTGGTGCTGGTCCAGACACCGCAGGTTTTCGCTGCGGAGGTGCTCAGGAAGGCGTATGACCAGCCGTTCTCACCTTCCTTTACGGACGATGCCTCCGTAGTGGAGGCATCGGGCGTGCGCGTGCACGTCGTGCCCGGCGACCGGATGAACCTCAAGATAACGACGCCGGAAGACCTTCAGTATGCCGAAGGCCTGGTCAGGCTTTTTTCCTTCGGGGCGTAGATTTGCCGTAGTCGTAGTCCTTCACCCACACCTGGCGTTCGATCGCCTGTTCCAGGGAGACAAGCGTCTCGGTCCTGCCGATTCCGGGGATGTTCTGGATGGTGTCGATCAGGATCTTCATCAGGTGGTCGTGGTCGAAGCAATACACCTTCAGGAGCATGGAGTGCTCGCCGGTTACGAAGTGGCATTCGACGACCTCGGGGATCTTCCTGAGGGACTCGATCACCTTCGGATAGGCATTGGCTTCAGACAGGGACACGCAGATGAAAACGCACACGTTCAGGCCCAGGGCTTCCGGCTTGACGAGCAGGCGGGAGCCGGTGATCACGCCGGCATTTTCCATCTTTTTCACCCTTTGATGGATGGCGGCGCCGGAAACGCCGCATTCACGGGCGATTTCCAGGAACGGCATCCTTGCGTTCTTCACGAGAAAGGCCAGGATTTTCTGGTCGATCTCGTCAACTTGATAATTCATTCTTGACATAACGGGTGCAAAAATAGAAAAAATTTCAATTTGTAAGTAGAAAAACGGAAAAAGCATAAGAAAGACAAAGGATGTCCGCAAAAGTCCCTCTTTGACTAGGCAGACACCCCTTTTCGAAGTTGCTTACAAAATGAAACTATTTCTTTTTGTCGGCTTTCGAAATGATAGCCAGGCAAGCCTCTTCCGTCAGATTTGAAGGGTCGGTCTTGCGGGGGATCTTGAAGTTTTCTTTTCCGCGCTTGATGTAGGGACCGTAGCGGCCGTTGAGCACCTGGATGCCGGATGCCGGGAAGTCGGCGATGATTTTTTTCGCGTCTTTACTACGGCTTTCCTCAATCAGGGCGATGGCCTGCTCTTCCGTAATCGTATAGGGATCCTGTCCCTTGGCCAGCGAGACGAATTTGCCCGCATGCTTGACATAAGGGCCGAAACGGCCGATGGCCGTGGTGATCTCCTCACCTTCATAGCTGCCTACCACGCGCGGCAGCGCAAAGAGCTGAAGGGCGTCCTCGAGCGTGACCGATTCGATGAGCTGGCCCTTTCCCAGGCTGACGAACTGCTTCTGCGGATCGTCGGATTCCCCTTTCTGGAGGAGCGGTCCGAAACGGCCGATGCGGGCGATGATGGGCTTGCCGCTCTTGGGGTCGATGCCGACCAGCCGCTCCGAGTGGGTGTGCTCGCGGTCCTGGAGGCTGTTTTCCACTTCCTTGTGGAACGGGCCGTAGAAGTCGGTGATGACCTTGTCCCATTTCAGTTTGCCCTTGGCCACCTTGTCGAACGATTCTTCCACCTCGGCCGTGAAGCCGTATTCCAGGATGTCCCGGAAGTTGGCCGCCAGGAAATCGGTCACCATCATGCCGATGCTTTCCGGCAGGAGCTTCTTTTTCTCCGCGCCCGCTTTCTCGTGTTTCTGGTTGCGGACAATGGCTCCGTCCTTCAGCGAGAGTTCACAGAAGTCGCGCTCGAAGCCCGGTTTGTCTCCCTTGATGATGTAGCCGCGCGTGATCAAAGTGCTGACGGTCGAGGCGTAGGTGGACGGACGGCCGATGCCCAGTTCTTCGAGCTTCTTGACCAGGCTCGCCTCGCTGTAGCGCGGCGGATGCTGGGTGTATTTCTCCGTGGCGGTGATTCCCTGGCAGCGGAGCTCCTGGCCGGGTTCGATGTGCGGAAGCACGGCCGCGACCTCGTCTTCCTCGTCGTCCTTCCCTTCGATGTAAACTTTCAGGAAGCCGTCGAAGAGGATCTGTTCGCCCGTGGCCAGGAAGCGTTCGGTGATTCCGTTGCCGCGGATGACCACGTCGGTCTTCTCGACCAGCGCGTCGGCCATCTGGCAGGCGACGGTGCGTTTCCAGATCAGGTTGTAGAGGCGCTTCTCGGTCGAGGTGCCTTCGATTTCCAGATTGCTCACATAGGTGGGGCGGATGGCTTCGTGGGCCTCCTGGGCGCCTTTGACGCGGGTGTGGTAGTTGCGGACCTTGGAATAGTCGGCGCCGTAAAGCTGGGTCACCGTCTCTTTGGTGGTGCCCAGTGCGAGGGTCGACAGGTTCATCGAGTCGGTTCGCATGTAGGTGATCAGACCGGCTTCGTAGAGCCGCTGGGCCACCGACATGGTCTGGCTGACGGAGAAGCCGAGTTTCCGGGCTGCCTCCTGCTGGAGGGTCGACGTGGTGAAGGGCGGTGCCGGCGTGCGGTGGGCCACGCGCTTATCAACGGATTCGATACGGAACTGTTCCGTCTTGCAGCGCTCCAGGAAGGCGCGCGCTTCTTCTTCGGTTTCGAACTTGCGGTCGAGCGTGGCGTGGATGGGTTTCTTCGCCCCCTGCGTCAGGAAGCTGCCTTCCACCCGGAAGAACGGTTTGGCGTCGAATGCGGCGATTTCCCGTTCCCGGTCCACGATGAGCCGCAGCGCGACCGACTGGACGCGGCCGGCAGAGAGCTTGGGCTGGATCTTCTTCCACAGGATGGGGGAGAGTTCGAAGCCGACAAGACGGTCGAGGATGCGACGGGCCTGCTGGGCCTTGACCAGGTTCATGTCGATGTCGCGGGGATTTTCGATGGCCTCGAGGATGGCGTTCTTCGTGATTTCGTGGAAGACGATACGGCGGGTCTTCTCCTGCGGGAGGCCGAGGGTCTCGCTCAGATGCCAGGCAATGGCCTCTCCTTCACGGTCTTCATCGGAAGCCAGCCATACGGTGTCGGCTTTCTTCGAGGCGGCGGTCAGATCGGCCACCGTCTTTTTCTTGTCGGGCGCAATTTCATATTGCGGAAGGAAACCATGTTCGATATCGATGCCCAGTCCTGCTTTCTTGAGGTCACGGATGTGGCCGAAACTGGATTTTACGGTATAACTTTTGCCGAGAAACTTCTCAATCGTCTTGGCCTTGGCCGGAGACTCCACAATGACTAAATTCTCTCCCATCTCGTTCAATTTTGGTTTTGGGAGTGCAAAGTAACAGATAATCGAGTCAAATTTCCAAATCTTTTTTTCTATTTTTGCAAGATGTATCGCCCCTCGTTTGGCCTTTAACGTAGTTAAAAATGAAAGAGTCCTTACAGAAAAAAATAACCAAGTGGTTCTGGATCGTGATCACCCTGCCCCTGGCCTGCCTGCTGCTTGCTTTGCTGCTGGTAGCGCTCTTCGCCAAGATCCCTTCTTTCGAGCAGATCGAGAATCCCGACAGCAACCTGGCTACCCTGCTCATCTCCGAAGACGGCAAGATCATCAATACCTATCATATTGAGAATCGCTCCTATGTGAGTTACGACCAGATTCCCAAACACGTGATCGACGCGGCGATCGCGACCGAGGACGCGCGGTTCTACCGCCACTCCGGCATCGACTTCCGCGGCCTGGCCCGCGTGGGCGTGAAGACTCTGCTTCTGGGCGACTCTTCCCAGGGCGGCGGCAGTACCATCACCCAGCAGCTGGCCAAGACCCTGTACCCGCGCCAGAACGTGCACAGCCGTATCCCCGGCGGGCGGCAGCTCAAGATGATCGGCATCAAGCTCAAGGAGTGGATCACGGCCGTCAAGATCGAGCGCAACTATACCAAGAAGGAGATCGTGACGATGTATCTCAACCAGATCTTCTTCGGCGGCAATGCCTACGGCATCAAGGCTGCGGCCAACACGTTCTTCGCCAAGGATCCGGAGGACCTGACGGTCGAGGAGGGCGCCTGCCTGGTGGGTATGGTCAACAAGCCTACGCGCTACAATCCCGCCCTGAATCCCGAATCTTCCCTCGCGCGCCGCAACCACGTGCTGCGCCAGATGGAAAAATACGACTATCTCTCGCGGCATGACCTGGACTCCATCACCCAGATTCCGATTGTGGTGACGTATCAGCAGCAGGACCACAATTCCGGCTACGGACCGTACTTCCGCGACATGCTCCGCAAGTTCATGAACGCCACCCAGCCCAAGCGTTCCGCCTATGCGCAGGTGGAAGACTTCCGCGCCGACTCCCTCGCCTGGCGCGACAATCCCCTCTACGGCTGGCTCAACAAGAATCTCAAGCCCGACGGTACCCAGTGGGACCTGGATCGCGACGGGCTCCGCATCTATACCACCCTCGACTCCCGGATGCAGAAGTATGCCGAGCAGGCCGTGGCCCAGCATCTGGGCAAAGACCTGCAGAAAACGCTTGACAAGGAACTCAAGTACCGCAAGAACTTCCCCTTCTCCAACGATGTCCCGAAGGAGGACGTCGACCGCCTGATGCGCAACGGACGGCGCTGGAGCGACCGTTACCGCGTCATGAAGGAGGCGGGCTATTCCGAGGCCGATATCCTCAAGTCGTTCGACGAACCGGTGAAGATGCGCGTCTTCGCCTGGAACAGCAAGGGCTACGTCGATACGACGATGACGCCCAACGACTCCATCCGCTACGTCAAGTCGTTCCTCCGTGCGGCGTTCATGGCCATCGAGCCGAATACGGGTTATGTCAAGGCTTATGTCGGCGGCCCGGACTACCGCTTCTTCAAATATGACAACGTGGGCCAGGGCAAGCGGCAGGTAGGCTCGACCTTCAAGCCGTTCCTCTACACGCTTGCCATGCAGGAGGGCTACACGCCCTGCGACCGGGTGGCCAACTCGACTTACGTGATCGACGTCAACGGTACCGACTGGGCGCCCAAGGCCGAAGTGGACGACCGTATTGTGACCCTCAAGTGGGGTCTGACCAACAGCCGCAACAATATCTCCGCCTATCTGATGAAGCAGTTCGGCCCCTTCGCAATGGTCGAAATCTGCCGCAAGATGGGCATCAGCAGCTACCTCGATCCGGTGGTCTCGCTCTGCGTAGGTTCCTGCGACCTGAGCGTGATGGAGATGGTGGCAGCCTACAACACCTATCCCGGCCGTGGTGTCTATTGCTTCCCGATGTTCGTCACGCGGATCGAAGACAACGCCGGCAACGTGCTGGCTACCTTCTCCACCCGCAAGCGCGAGGCGATCAGTGAGGTCACGGCCTACAAGATGGTCAACATGATGCAGGGCGTGGTCAACGATGGTACGGCGGGCCGCATCCGCTGGCGCTACAACATCCAGGGTGACATCGCCGGCAAGACCGGTACGACCAACGACAACTCCGACGGCTGGTTCATCGGCTACACGCCGCGTCTGACCGCAGGCGTCTGGGTGGGCGGCGAGGACCGTCAGGTCCACTTCTCCAGTACGGCCAATGGCGCCGGCGCCAGCATGGCCCTGCCGATCTGGGCGATCTTCATGCAGAAAGTCTATAACGATCCTTCCATCCCGATCGGTCCGAACGATGTCTTCGTCCCGCCGCTCGGCTGGACGGCCGACCAGTTGTGCGACGGTTCCTCCGACGATACCTCCTCCGCATCCTCTGGAAACGATTATTTCAATTAAGTGATTTCAAATGAAAAAGATAGCATTGATCTACGGAGGTGACTCCTCCGAATGGGGCATCTCTGTGCTCAGCGGCAAGTTCGTGGCTACCTGCCTGGACCCAGCCCGTTATGAGGTGACGGAACTCCTGCTCCGCTCCGGACAGTGGTCGGTCTGCGACCCGTCCGTGACCGACGTGGCCGTTCCCGTAAAACCGTTCATTCCTTCCGACCTGAAATATTTCGACGTGGCGCTCATCATGATCCACGGCACGCCGGGCGAAAACGGCATCCTCCAGGCTGAACTGGAGAAACACGGTGTCCCGTTCACCACCTGTTCCTCGCAGGTATCGGCCATGACCTTCGACAAGCACGCCTGCAAGAAGGCCATGCGGGGACTGGGAATCCCCCTGGCCCCGGAGATTTTCCTGCATCGCGGGGAGCCGCTCAATGCCGAGGCGGTCGTGGAGCAGCTGGGCCTGCCGGTTTTCGTCAAACCGAATGACGGCGGCAGTTCCTTCGGCGTGACGAAGGTCAAGCGGCAGGAAGACCTGGCGGCGGCGGTTGCGGCGGCTTTCTCCGAGAGCGACGACGTGCTGATCGAGAGCTATATTCCCGGGCGTGAACTGACCGAAGGCGTGTTCAACCGCAAAGGGGTTGTCATCCCCCTGCCGGTCACGGAGATCATCCCGCACAATGAGTATTTCGATTATGAGGCCAAATACCTGGGCAAGAGCGACGAGGTATGCCCGGCGCAGATTCCTTCCGATGTGGAGCAGGTCGTGCGTGAGCAGACGCGCCGCATCTACCAGCATTTCGGCTGTCGCGGCCTGATCCGCTGCGACTACATCCTGTCGGAGTCGGGCAAGGTCTATTTCCTGGAGATCAATCCGGTGCCGGGTATGACGAAGATGTCCTTGGTGCCCGCCCAGATCCGCGCAGCCGGCATGTCGGTCGCCGAGGTGCTCGACTGCCTGATCGAAGAGGCGCTGGAAACATCCAAATAGGGCCCCGACGACGCGGCAGAACCTTATGACAATAGCAGCATTCGTCCATTTCTGTATTGACCGGCTGTCGTCCCTGTATCCGGAGGCGGAGGCCAAAGCCATGGCTTTCCGGCTGTTGGAGCACTATTGTGACATACCTTCTTATAAGTATGTTTCCGAACCGGATATGCCGTTAGCCTCCGCTACTGACTCCCGTCATTTCCAGCTTGACTCCGATCGTCATTCCCGGCTTGACCGGGAATCTGACATCCTGGCGGCGCTCGAAGAACTCTCGACCGGCCGTCCGCTACAGTATGTGCTGGGCTTCACGGAGTTCTGCGGCCACCGTTTCAAAGTGGGCGAGGGGTGTCTGATTCCCCGGCCGGAAACGGAGGAACTGGTCTCCCGCATCATCGACGACCTCTATGCCGACGACGATTCCGCCGTGCCCGGCTCGACTTCTTCCGTCGTGCCCGGCTCGACCGGGCATCTCGAGGCCGACGACGACAGCCCGTTCAGTATCCTCGATCTGTGCACCGGCTCGGGATGCATCGCCTGGTCGCTGGCAGCGGAGTTTCCCGAGGCGATGGTCTATGGTTGCGATCTGTCGGACGCTGCCCTGCGTTATGCCTGTCGGCAGCGCATCAAACTCCGGGGAGCCAAGCCGATCTTTTTCTCGGCCGACGTGCTGGCGGCTCCGCCGGCCGGACTGCCGAAATTCGATGTTATCGTATCGAATCCGCCTTATATCTGCAACAGCGAGCGCGCCGCGATGCGGCCGAATGTCCTTGACTTTGAACCCGCCGAGGCCCTCTTCGTCCCCGACGACGATCCGCTGCGCTTCTATCGGGCCATCGCACGCTGGGCCGATGCCCTCCTGCGCCCCGACGGCCATCTTTATCTGGAGATCAACGAGCGATTCGGCTCCGACGTGGCCGTCCTCTTCCCCGGCTCCCGCGTCGTCGCCGACATCACAGGCCGCGACCGCTTCGTCATCCGCTGACAGCCCACATCCTCCGTTTCCACGTCGAAGAATCCCACGCAAACCTCCCGGCCATGAAAACGCATTGAATTCATGGCCGGGAGGGTGTTTTCAGCAGGGTCGGCCATAGAAACGGCCGGTTTTTATGGCTGGGAAGAGGGGAATAGTTCGTTGAGTGTTTCGACGGGCAGTTTGATTAGGCGTGCAATCTTGGCGTTGTCGGCGTTGTAATCGAAATGAAGCATCCTGGCGAGTTCCATCTTCTCATTCCATCCCAGGAGGGATGCCCGCTGGCCACCATGCTTCTCATGGCAATACTGCTTGATAATGTCGAACAATTCTTCATCGGTGTAGAAAACTGTATCACCCAGCATGACGGCAATATCCCGATAGGATTCCACCCCTTTAGAAAGCTTGTGGAAATAGTGGCGGGCATCTCGGAACACCCCTTCTCCGATATCCAGCCGACAGTAATTCATCGGGGAGAAATAACCATCGACGATTGTAAAGGTGTCAGGATAATCGATCTGTTTTGAGTGGACGAATTGTCTTTTCTTGAGAATACTCAATTCCCCGAAACGGCCATGCTGCCGTTCTTTGGCAATCGGCAGGAAGTAATAACTGTTCGCCCCATAGGGATATCCGAATGGAAGTTGGTCCGGATCCACCACAAAGTTATTGCGGTTCGTATAAGCAATCTGGTTTCGCAGCGATTCCAGGTTATCGATGGGATGTGGCTCCTCACAATCGAAGTTAGAAAGGTCGACGGTCTTGCCGTTAGATGACAGATATCGCTGTAAACGCTTTTTGAATAAGTCAAAGAAAGTCAATACCTCTTTTTTGCTGCCGCAAATGATAAAATGCACATGATTGCTCATCAATTCGAAAGTGATGATCTTGATGCCCGGACAATCGTGGGCACACATTGCCACAAGTGTCATTGCGTAGATATAGTCTTTCGGATCAATGAAAATGACAGTCTGTTTTTGACCGGGTGTGCACAAGTGCCACACACCACCATATTTGTGCAATGTCCATTCGAAGACCCGTCTGCAGCGTTCTTCCTTCTCAAAAAAAGAATGTTCCTTAGCCATACTCCTTTTCACATCTATCTCCAACGCCACCGAGGCTATGGATACAACAAATATACATCGCAGAAGGTCGTTTTGCAAATACTATTTGACGTAAAACCCCTCCCGGCCATGAAAACGCATTGAATTCATGGCCGGGAGGGTGTTTTCAGCAGGGTCGGCCATAAAAACGGCCGGTTTTTATGGCTGGGAGATGCGTTTGGCAGCGCGGTCGAGCAGGAGGATGGTGACCAGACGGGTGAGGACGGCCAGGGCGATGAAGTTGGTGCCCATCTCGAGGCGCATGACGATAAAGCGCGAGTTCATCTTGAAATTGAGCAGCAGCATGGCGACGAGGAACACGTCGATCATGTTCCATTTGTCCACCGACTGCAGTTTAAGGAACTGCCGGCCTGTGGCCAGCCTGAGCCCCAGCTCGATGTATTTGAGGACGGGAAAGACGAACGTGAAGATCAGGATGATGCCCGAAATCAGGTAGTCGCTGCTCTCCCAGAACATCCGGACCGAATCGAACAGCGTGACTTCCTGGCTCCGGATCTGGAAGCCCAGAACCTGATACTTGGTGGACATCAGGGGATAGCACAGTCCCAGGATGTAGAACGTAACGGAGGCGGCCAGGAAGGCCAGCGCCACGTATTCGCGGGTCTGAAGGGACCTGTGCTGTTTGACGGGCAGGACTTCCATGGGCGTCAGTCGGCTATTGGAACAGCTTCCGGCAGAGCGCGGCGATGTCGGCTACGGGCGTGACGGTGATGCCGCGGCCGTCGGCCGGTTTCGTGCGCCTGGCGAAGGAGGATTCCTTGTTGAAAGGGGAGATGTAGATCTGCTCGAAACCAAGCTTTTCGGCCTCGGCGATACGGCGTTCGACCTGACTGACAGGGCGTATTTCCCCGCTGAGGCCGACTTCGGCGGCGAAACAGACTTTCGGCGAGATATACAGGTCGAAGTTGGACGAGAGAATGGAGGCCACAATGGCCAGGTCACAGGCCGGGTCGGCCACCCGGAGGCCGCCGGCGATATTCAGGAATACATCCTTGGCGGCCAGCTTGAAGCCGGCGCGCTTCTCGAGCACGGCCAGCAGCATGTTGAGCCGGCGGCCGTCGAAGCCCGTGGCCGAGCGCTGGGGCGTGCCGTAGGCAGCGGTGCTCACCAGTGCCTGGATCTCGATCAGGAACGGACGCGTTCCGTCCATCATGGCGGCGATGGCAATGCCCGAAAGGTCGTCCTGGTGCATCGGGATGAGGATTTCAGAAGGGTTGCGCACTTCCCGCAGTCCCGCGCCGGTCATTTCGAAGACAGCCAGCTCGTCGGTCGATCCGAAACGGTTCTTGATGCTGCGCAGGATGCGGTAGGCACCTTTCGTGTCGCCTTCGAACTGCAGGACCACGTCGACGATGTGTTCAAGGACCTTCGGACCGGCGAGCGTTCCGTCCTTGGTGATGTGGCCGATCAGGATGACGGGCGTACCCGTCTCCTTGGCGTAGCGCAGCAGGGTGGAGGCGCATTCCCGCACCTGGGACACGCTGCCCGCAGAAGAGTCGAGCGCCTCACTGTAGATGGTTTGGATGGAGTCGACGATCAGCAGGGCGGGCTGGATCTCCCGGGCCTGGGAAAGGATGTTCTCGAGAACGGTTTCGCTGAGGATGAAGCAGTCGTCTTCGCTGCCGCCGAGGCGCTCCGCGCGGAGCTTGATCTGCTTGGGACTTTCCTCACCGGACACATAGAGGGTCCTCAAGTCCTTGCAACAGAGCGGGATCTGCAGGGAGAGGGTCGATTTGCCGATGCCGGGCTCACCGCCGATCAGGATCATCGAGCCGGCGACCATTCCGCCGCCGAGTACGCGGTCGAGCTCCCCGATGCCGATGGAAAAACGGTTGTCGTGCGAGAGGTCGATCTCACGGAGCCGTTGCGGCCGGGCGTCGGAAGCGTCAATGTATGCCCGCGAGCGGGAAGTCGTCTTTCCGCCCCCGCCCGCACCGGCACGGGCCGCTTTCGGTTCCTCCACCATCGTATTCCATTCCCCACAGGCAGGACAGCGTCCCATCCACTTCGGGCTTTCGTTCCCGCACGAGGTGCAGTACCACACCGTCTTAATCTTCGTTGCCATACGACAAATGTATGAATTTTTTCATTATCTTTGAATGATTGAATGACACGATATGGAAACACTGACCATCAAAACCATCGGACCGTGGATGCTGCATGGCGAGCAGATCCTGCTCATAGGCAGCTGTCCCGCGCTGGGCGCGTGGAATCCCGAGAAGGCCCTTCCCATGACCGTGACCCAGGGTATTATCTGGAGTATCGAGCTGGACAAGGCGCTCCTTCCGTCCCATTTCGAATATAAGTTCATCTGCCGCAAGGCGGACGGCTCCGTCGTCTGGGAGACCTGCTTCAACCGGACCGACCCCTATGCCGTCACCGAGACGACCTTCCCCGACCAGCATCCCCGCTATGCCGGAACGGCCATCCCCGTGTTCTCGCTCCGCAGCCGCCGCAGTGCCGGCATCGGCGACTTCGCCGACATCAAACTGATGGTCGACTGGGCCGCAGCCACCGGACAGGCCCTGCTCCAGCTGCTTCCGGTCAACGACACCACTTCCACCAAGACCTGGACCGATTCCTACCCGTACGGCGGCATCACCATCATGGCCCTGCATCCCATCTACCTGAACCTGCAGGACATCGGCCCGCTGCGCAACAAGAAGGCACAGGCTGCCTTCGAAGAAGAGGCCGCCCGGCTCAATGCCCTCCCGCAGCTTGACTACGAACAGGTGTTCCATCTGAAAGACCGGTATGCCCGTGCCATCTTCGCACAGAAGGGCACCCGCATGATGAGCAGCCGTGCTTTCAAGGAGTTCTTCGAATCGAACAAAGACTGGCTGCTGCCCTATGCTGCCTTCTGCGTGCTCCGCGACCGCTACGGCACCGCCGATTTCAGCAAGTGGAAGACTTTCAAGAAATACAATGCCGGCGCCGTGGCCCGTTTCTATGCCGGAGAGTCCAAGCCCGAGATGGACTACTACATCTTCCTGCAATACCATCTCGACCGGCAGCTCCGCGACGCCCACGACTACGCCCGCTCGAAAGGCGTTGCCCTCAAGGGCGACATTCCCATCGGCATCACGCCGCACAGCGTCGAAGCCTGGGCCGAACCCGAGTACTTCAACATGGGCGAACAGGCCGGCGCACCGCCGGACGCCTTTGCGGCCGATGGCCAGAACTGGGGCTTCCCTACGTATAACTGGGACCGGATGGCACAGGACGGCTATACCTGGTGGAAGCGCCGCTTCCGCAAGATGGCCGAATACTTCGACGCTTACCGGATCGACCACGTGCTGGGTTTCTTCCGCATCTGGGAGATCCCCGTGCCTTACAAATCCGGCCTGATGGGCCATTTCAGCCCGGCTCTGCCCTATTCCCCGGAGGACCTGCAATGGCGCGGCTTCCACTTCGACGAGCGGCGGCACGCCCGTCCCTATGCGGATGACGACCCGCGGGAAGTGCTCTTCCTCGAAGATCCCGTCCACAAGGGATTGTGGCATCCCCGTATCAGCGCCCAATATACCCGAAGCTACAACGACCTGCAACAGTGGGAGAAAGATGCCTACAACCACCTCTACGACGAGTTCTTCTACCACCGCAATACCGATTTCTGGCGCGAGCAGGCCATGCGCAAGCTGCCTGTTCTGATCGGTGCCACCAACATGCTCACTTGTGCCGAAGACCTGGGCATGATTCCGGCCTGCGTGCCGCAGGTGCTGTCGGATCTGCACATCCTCTCGCTCGAAGTCCAGCGGATGCCCAAAGATCCCAAACAGATGCTCGGCAATCCCGCCGAATATCCCTACATGAGCGTCTGCACCACGGGCTCGCACGACACCAGCACGCTCCGCGGCTGGTGGGGTGAAAACCACGACGGCGAAGACTGCCCGGTGGAAAGCTGCCGGTGGATCATCGCCGAGCACCTCTATTCCCCGTCCATGCTCACCATCCTGCCGCTGCAGGACTGGTTCTCCCTCGAGCCATCCCTCCGCGTGGAAGACATCTCCGGCGAGCGCATCAACATCCCGGCCAATCCGAAGCATTACTGGCGCTGGAGGATGCACGTGACGCTCGAAGAGATGATCGGCAACGAGGCATTCAACGAGAAGGTTGCAGCAATGATCGCCCAAAGCGGACGCAAAGCCTGATCCTGCTATGGCGAACGAGAAGAAAAAAGGCCTGGCCCTGCACTGGCAGATCCTGATCGGCATCGGCCTGGGTATCGTGGCCGGCATCGTACTGTGCAAGATCACACCCTACGAGAACTGGGCCAAATACATCAAATGGGCCGGCGACATCTTCCTGCGCGGCCTGCGCATGATCGTCATCCCGCTGGTTTTCACTTCCATTGCGCTGGGCGTAGCCGGCATGGGCGATTCAGCTGCCCTGGGGCGCATCGCCGGAAAGACCATCCTCTATTACATCGGGACCACGCTGATTGCGGCCACCATCGGCCTGCTGCTGGTCAACCTCGTCAAACCCGGGGTGGGCGCCAGCCTCAACCTGACTGAGGAAGTGGCTACAGTCAGTTCGCAGCAGGTGTCGTTCATCGACCAGATCGTGAACATCGTCCCGGCCAATATTTTCGAAGCCATGGCCAAAGGCGACCTGCTGCCCATCATCTTCTTCGCCGTCATCTTCGGCCTGTTCATGAACAAGGTGGAGATCAAGCATGCGGGCACGCTGAAGAACCTGTTCGAGGCCGTCTTCGAGGTGATCATGAAGATTACGATGTTCATCATCCGGCTGGCTCCGTACGGCGTGTTCGCCATCGTAGCCAATGTCGTAGGCAAGCAGGCCGACGACCCGAAGGCGCTGCTGGCCATGGCCGGAAGTCTGGGTGTGTTCGTGCTGGTCGTCTGGGGCGGGCTGCTCATCCAGGGCGGTGTCGTGCTGCCGCTGCTGGTGCGGACACTCGGCAAGCAGAACCCCTGGCGGCACATTTCCAAGATGTCCACCGGCATCCTCACGGCCTTCTCCACCTGCTCTTCCGGGGCAGCCCTGCCCATCAATATCCGGGATTCGCAGGAGAAATGCGGCATCTCGAACAAGATCGCCAGTTTCGTCCTCCCTTTGGGCAGTACGATCAATATGAATGGTACAGCGTTGTATGAATGCGTCGCAGCCATCTTCATCGCCCAGGCCTATGGCATCGACCTGACGCTGGCCCAGCAGATTATGATCGTCTTCACGGCGCTGCTGGCAGCCATCGGTGCGGCGGGCATTCCGATGGCAGGCATGGTGATGCTGGCCATCGTGCTGTCGGCCGTCGGCCTTCCGCTCGAAGGCATCGGTATGGTGCTGGCCGTCGAACAGATCTGCGACATGCCCCGCACCTGCATCAACTCCTACGGTGACACCTGCGGTGCGGTCATCATCGCCCACAGCGAAGGAGAACAGTTGACGATCTAGCCATAAAAACCGGCCGTTTTTATGGCCGACCCTGCTGAAAACACCCTCCCGGCCATGAATTCAATGCGTTTTCATGGCCGGGAGGATGTGTTACAGGCTGGCTACAGCAGGACGTTCAGGCCGAGGCAGACGCTTTCGGTGAAGTTACGGATGCCGAGCAGCTGCTTGTTGGTCTTCCAGGAGGCTTTTTCGAAGCCGAGGAAGAAGCCGACGTATTTCTTCGGAATGTACTCGGCGTAGAATCCCATCCGGCCGACGGGGCCGAACGTGTAGTGGGCATTCAGGTTGAGCCATTCGAGCGGCGTGGCGTTGAAGGCGACGGTCATTTGGTTCTTGTCCATGCTCCGGTTGTAGAGCAGGCCGACGCTCAGCATTTCGTTGAGGAAGGGGACCTCGGCTCCGGCGAAGATTTCCGGGCTCATGATGTAGCGTAAATCCGGGGTCCCGTCGCTTTCCAGCGTGACCAGCTCGCTGAAGTCGCTGGTTACCTTTTCCAGGGCGGAGGCAAAGTCGAAGTCGGCACTGATGTCCTGGAAGCCCTCGAAGCTGGCGCTGTGCTCGGCTTTCAGCCGGTTGGCTTTTCCGAAGGACAGTTTCCCGACATTGGCGATGGAAGCCGAGAGATTGAGGCCGTTCACGAAGCCGTCGAAACGGAGCCTGTACTCAGCACCCAGGTCGAAGGCGGCGCCCAGGCCATGGAGGCGGAAACCGTCGGAACGGAAACCTCCCTCGGGCGTGTAAGAGAAGCCGGAGAGGTCGAGGATTCCGCGAACCGTGGCGGCGAGACGGTCGTCATTCATCTGGACGTCAAGCATATGAAGCGTGGCGTTGGCAGCATTCAGACCGGTCATCAGACGAAGACGGCCGCCGACGCGAAGTCCGGGAACCAAATCGTCCAGGTCGTAGCTGCAGCCGGCCGAGAACGTTGCGTACGTCAGAAAAGAGGCGTGCGGACCTTCAATCATCCAGGACTGGCTGCCGCCGCTGCGTCCTGTCTTGGCAAAGCGGAGCAGCTCCCGGGGGATATCCGCATGGCCGTAGCCCGAAACGGAGAGTCCTGCCGAGAGGAAGAGTTTGTCGTTCAAGCGGTATCCCGCGCCCAGCAGATCGGTTTCAAAGCGCGCCGTAAGGTAGGGGTCCTTCTCCGGAAGCTTTCCATAGAAGGTGGCTTCATCCACGTGGTCGTTGAGAAAAGTGTAGGTCTTGTCGCCTTCGGGGAACAAAAAGTTGCCAAGACCGACATTGCTGAGCATTTCGGCGCTGGCGTAGCCGGCCACCGGGACGGAGATATAGAGGTCTGTCTGCGGAGCAAAGGCCGGGTTGAGCTTGCTGCGAAGAAGCGATGTTTCGAAGAAGTAACTGCCGCGGAGCGGCTGAGCCGGAACGAGCGCCGTGAAGGCGAGCAGTGCGAGCAGGACGGTCAGACTGTATCTTTTCATTGCGCGTCGTCGTTTTGGAGGGAGAGATGATAGCCGCCCGGGACCTTGACCCGGAGGGCGGCCTGGATGTAATCGTCGGCCTTGACGGGACGGTTGTCTTTCGTCCCTTTCACCTTGAAGGTCAGGAAGGCTTTCGACAGTTTCCCGACCGGCGCGTCAGCCAGGGGAACCAAAGGAACGGAGAGGGGGCTGGTACCGCCTGCGGCGATGGTCGCATCGACGGGCTCGAGCAGCCGGTTTCCGGCCGCATCGGTCATCTCCATATTGAATTCAAGCTGCAGCGGGAGTGTGTTGGTCATCTCGCCGAGCAGTGTCAGCCGGTTGTCCTGAAGCAGGTTGCCGAAGGTATCGGGCAGCGTGAGCGTGTCGCGCATCGTAAGCTGCAGGGCGGGCCCGAAGGCCAGGGGGATGTTGACGCGGGGCGTCACGTGTGCTTCATACACCACTCCGACGCGGACTTCCCCCGCCTGGTCGTGGTAAGTGAGGCCCTCGATGTCCACGACGATCTGGTCGGGGGCGATCCGGACCAGTTCGGTGAAGTCGAGGACGACGTCTTCCGGGCTCTTCGCGGTTTTGGCCAGGCGAATCTGCTTGTGCAGGGTTTCGCCCGGTTCAGCGATCGGGAAGGGGACGACGATGCTGTCCATGACGGCGACCTTGGCGCGTTTCTTCAGGGCCGTGAGCTTGACCAGGGCGTAGGTGGGAACGCTGATGTTGCTCTCTACGTTGAGGATGATCTCGGGATCGTCGAAATCGAAGACGGCGTCCTTGTCGCCGATCCGGTCGAGAACCTGACCGGTCAGGTTGGTCAGGTCGACGCTGGTCTGGAGCTGGGCGATCTTGTAGTCGTAGCGGCCGCGGATGGATTCGCAGGTGAGGTCGCGGAGTTCCGCCGTGACCTGGAGTTGCTGGAGCGGGTTGGACGATACGATGCTTTCGTAGCGGGCGCGGCTGGTCCGGGCCCCGCTCACCGCCACGCTGCCGTTGAAGCCGAGCCGGGCTTCCATGTTGAGGGTGTGGGTCTTGACGTCGTAATCACCCGAACTGAACTTGAGCGTGCGCAGCGGAATGTCGATGGTGGAGGAATAGCCGTTTTCCTTCGTGAGCGGGACGACGACGGTCAGGATGCCGTCGACGCAGTCTTCGCTTTCAAAGAATTGGCTCAGGTCGACGTTGACGGTAGCGGTCACCGTGCCGTCGGTCAGCACGCAGTTGGGAATCGCGAAGGTGACCCGTACGATCGACTCCCGGGTGAGGGTGATCGATTCGAGTCCGAGCAGCTGGTCGGGCATGCGCGGGATATTGAGGGTCGTACCCCGCGACTTGGTGCCGAGATTGATCGTGGCAGGCAGCAGGCCCGAAAGGTCAGCCGTACCGTCCGGGTCGAAACTCACGCCGGAAGCTGGCGTTCTGAACAGCGAGAAAGCCGTGGAAATGGGGAAGTTGCAGTATTTGCGGAACGGACGGGCTCCGTCGTAGTCCTTCAGCCCTGCAAAGACGAAATCTACAGGATCGGCCGTATAATGCGCGGTGAATGTCCCGTCGTCTTCCCGGACGAAGAGGCTGCCGAAGCGGTCGGTAATCATGTCGCCGACTTTCAGTTGCCGGGTCGTGCCCAGGGGGAACGTCAGGTCGTCGCCGCCGAGTGTGACGGCGGGGTCTGTCCGGTTGAGATCATACGCCGGGTCGACGCAGGAAGATGCGGCGGCCAAGGCACATAGCATGGCCAGTGAAGTAATGAAAGTGCGTGCAGACATCAGGGAAACTTATTTGCCGGCTTCTTCTACGATGAAGCGGAAAATGGGCAGGAATTCCGGATTGCCCGCATTGGTGATTACTTCGGGATGGAACTGGACGCCGATGATGACACCGCCTCCATCGACATAACCGGGCAATTTGCCGACGCGCTCGACACCTTCTATAATACCGTCGGCCGATGTGGCCGTAACCTTGAAGCCCTTGGGTACGTCCTTGATGGCCTGGTGATGGAAGGAATTGACGACGGCCTTGTCCTTGCCGAGGATTTTCGCCAGCTTCGAATCGGGCGTGATGGAAATCGAATGGGTGCCGTAGGCGCCGCTCGTGGGGCTCTGCCGATGTTTTACGTAGCTGGAGGGAACCTGCGAAGGGATGTCCTGCCAGAGTGAGCCGCCGAAGGCCACGGCCAGCAGTTGCTCTCCGCGGCAGATACCCAGCACGGGGATGCCCCGGGCCACGGCTGCGCGGACCAGCTTGACGTCATACTCGTCACGTTCCGGAACGACTTCGCCCAGGCCGCGGACAGGCTCCTCGCCAAACCATTTGAGCGGGTCGAAGTCTTCGCCGCCCGTCATCACGAGGGCGTCGATGGCCGAGATGACGAGGTCGATCTGGGCGTCGTCACCCGTGACGGGAATGACCAGCGGCACACCTCCGGCCATCCGGACGGAGTTGACGTAAGTCATATTGACCTGGCATCTTCCGCTCTCACTGTAGGAGGAAATGCCGATGACGGGCGTCTTGGCCCAGAGACCGAGCGTTGCACCCAGCAACGCGGCGGCAAGCATCACATACCGTTTCATCATGGCTCAAAATTAGAGTTTTCTGTCCCAATTTGCAAATTCTTCTCCCGATCCCACCGTGATGGACAGTCCCTTGGCCAGGGAACCCCATTCGTCCGGGTTGTCGAAGTGGAAGGTCACGTCGAAGCCCCAGCCGTCCGCACGAAAGTTGAAGACATTGCCGTTGACGTGCTTGAGTTCGCGCTTCCAGGCTTTCTTGTTGTGCAGCTTGATATAGAGACGGCCGCCTTCGATCAGGATGTCGAGGTCGCCAAGGATTTCGTGCTGTCCGGTGTAATGTCCCTGGATCCGGGACCAGGCAGGCGCCGCCACGGCGACACGTTCGGCCGCAGCCTTCTCTTCGGCCGTGGCGCGCCGGTCCGCATTCGCGTACCATTCTTTCAGGTATTCGGCGTTGTAGTCGTAGTCTTCATAGCCGAGGAAAAGGTCCACGGCACGGCGAAGGATGGCGTGCCGCGCCTCGGAAGGCGCCTCGCTGTTGACCTGGATGGTCATGGCGAAATCCATTTCGGGGATGAAGCAGCAGATCGTGGTCATTCCCCAAGTGGTGCCGGTATGGAAGTACATGCGGCATTTGCGGGTCTGCTCGATGAACCAGCAGTGGCCGTAGAGATTGGTCTTGTCGGGGGTCTGGGAGGTGATGGTCACGCCGCGGTGGAGGTAGTTCATCTGTTTTTCGGAGATGAGCTGGCTGTCGCCTACCTTGCCGTCGCCCAGATGGAAGACGGCCCATTTGATCAGGTCGGTCGGCGTGCAGCAGATGCTGCCGGCGGGACCCACGACGGTGAGCCACCAGAGCGACTGCTCGTCGCCGTACATCGGCCAGATGTTCATTTCGCGGCCCTTGCGTTCGAAGGTGTAGGGGAGCGCGGCGGTGCCGTCGGCCAGGGCGGCGCCGAAGCCTTCTCCGTTGAGCGTGGATTCCGTCATGCCCAGCGGCTGGAAGATGCGTTCGCGCACGTTGTCCTCCCAGCTCTTGCCGGTCAGTTTCTCGATGATCTTCGCGGCGGGGATGAAGGTGATGTTGTTGTACTGATAGTCGCCCCGGAATGTGTAGGCGGGCGGCATCAGCTTGAACATCTTGTAGATGTCGTCACGGTCGTAGCCCAGGTTGCCCAGGTAGGTGCCGATGTCGTCCCGCATGCCGGTGCGGTGGGAGGTCAGGTCCTTGACCTGGATGTTCTCGGTGACCCAGGGGTCGTACATCTCGAAGTCGGGGAGATGGTCTTTCACCCGGTCTTCCCAGCTCAGGAGGCCTTCGTCCACCAGCTGTGCAAGGATGGCCGCCGTGAACGACTTGGACACGGAACCGATCTGGAAAAGGGTATGGGCATCCACCGGTACGCCGGTCTCCAGGCTCTTGACGCCGTAGCCTTTCGACAGGATGACCTGTCCGTCTTTGTAGAGCGAAACGCCCATGCCGGGAATCTTCCAGTCGGCACGGACCTGCTCGATGGTCCTTTCGATGTTGGCGATGATTTCTTCCTGCGTGAGAACCGGATGGCGTGCAGGGATGTTCTTCGTGGTCTGGCCGGCTGCCGCAAGCGGGAGCAGCGTAAGGATGGCGGTAAGGAGAAGTGTCTGTTTCATTCTATAAAGATAAAGCTTTTTATGCAGTTTTTGTCAAAAAGATATAACTAATGTAAAAAATGTTTACATTTGAAGGTTTATTTTGGCATAAAAGCCTGATTTATTGTTATGGAGAAAAGAAACCTAACGTTTTGGCAGATGTTCAACCTGAGCTTCGGGTTCTTCGGTGTGCAGATCGCCTATGCGCTGCAGAGCGCCAACATCAGCCGCATATTCGCCACGCTGGGTGCTGATCCGCACCAGCTGAGTTTCTTCTGGATCCTTCCTCCGCTGATGGGTATGATCGTCCAGCCGCTGATCGGCCACTGGTCCGACCGTACCTGGTGCCGGATGGGCCGCCGCAAGCCTTATCTGCTGGTCGGCGCCATCGTCGCCGTGCTGGTGATGGTCTTCCTGCCCAATGCGGGCAGCCTGAATTTCAGCCAGCGGCTCTTCCTGGGCCTGAACGGCGCCATGTGGTTCGGCCTTTTCTCGCTCATCTTCCTGGATACCTCCATCAACGTGGCGATGCAGCCCTTCAAGATGATGGTGGGCGACATGGTCAATGAGAAGCAGAAGACGCAGGCCTACTCGATCCAGAGTTTCCTGTGCAACGCCGGCAGCCTGTTCGGCTACCTGTTCCCGATCTTCTTCACCTGGATCGGCATCGCCAATACCGCTCCTAAGGGCGTGATTCCCGATTCGGTGATCTGGAGCTTCTACTGCGGGGCCGCCATCCTGATCCTCTGCGTCCTCTATACCTTTATGAAAGTAAAGGAGATGCCGCCGAAGGAATATGCGGAATTCCACGGTTTCGACCTCCAGAAGCAGCAGGAGGGCAAGAAGGAAGGTTTCATCAAGCTGCTGGCCCAGGCCCCGAAGGCATTCTGGACCGTGGGTCTGGTGCAGTTCTTCTGCTGGGCCGCCTTCCTTTTTATGTGGACCTACACCAACGGCGCCATCGCCAAAAACGTATGGGGTACTACCGACGTCGTTTCGGAAGGCTACCAGGCTGCCGGTAACTGGGTGGGTGTAGTCTTCGCCATCCAGGCCGTGGGTTCGCTCTGCTGGGCGCTCTTCATCCCGAAATTCAAGACGAACCGGGCCGCCTACATCACTTCGCTGGTGATCGGTGCCATCGGTTTCATCTCGGTTTTCTTCGTCCACGACAAATACCTGCTCTTCGTTTCGTATTTCCTCATCGGATTCGCCTGGGCCGCGATGCTTGCCCTCCCGTTCTCGATCCTGACCAATGCACTGAAGGGCAGTTCGCACATGGGCGAGTACCTGGGCCTGTTCAACTGCACCATCTGCCTGCCGCAGATCGTCGCAGCTGCGCTGGGCGGCCTGGTCCTCAAGGCCATCGGCGGATCGCAGGCGGGCATGCTGGTCATCGCGGGCGCGCTGCTGCTCTGCGGTGCCGTGAGCGTACTGGCCATCAAGGAGAAAAATCAATAATCTAAATCATCAAAGTAAAGTTTAACTAAAGCAGTTTCTATGAAGAAGATTCTTACTCTGCTCTCGGTCCTGGTACTGACTTGTGCCTCCGCTTTCGCGCAGTACACCGCGAAAGGTGTGGTGGAAGACAAGTTCGGTCCCGTGGCCGGGGCTGCTGTTATCCAAGTGGGTACCAGCAACGGCGTGCAGACGGATCTGGACGGAGCCTGGACGCTCAACGTCCCTTCTGCCAACACGCTGATCGAGATCAGCTTCCTGGGTCTGAAGACCGTCACGGTCGAGGCCGGAAAGGCCGCCACCGTGCTTATGGAGGATGATCATGAGTTTCTGGACGAAGTGGTCGTCATCGGTTACGGTACGGTCAAGAAAAGCGACATGACCGGATCGATCTCGACCGTCCGTGCGGATGAAATCAACAAAGGTGTCATCACGACCCCGGCTGACCTGCTCCGCGGCAAGAGCGCCGGTGTGGTGGTCACGGCCGGTTCCGGTATGCCGGGTTCCGGTGCCACGATCCGTATCCGCGGCGGCTCCTCCATCAATGCGAGCAACGACCCGCTGATCGTCATCGACGGCCTGCCGGTTTCGAACGACGGCATCAGCGGTATGTCCGACCCGCTTTCCTCGATCAACCCTGAAGACATCGAAAGCTTCACCGTGCTGAAGGATGCCTCGGCGACCGCCATCTACGGTTCCCGCGCATCGAACGGCGTCATCGTGATCACGACCAAGAAGGGTTCGAAGGTCGCCAGCAAGATTCCGCACGTGGCCGTCGACTACACCGCGTCGTACAACACGCTTGCCAAGTACAACACCCTGCTGGATGCTGACGGCATCGTAGAAATCATCCGTTCCTACTACGGCGCAAATTCCCCGGCTGAGGCCAATCTCGGCATCGGCGGCAAGATCCCTGCCGATGCAGTGGGTAAAATCAACAAACACGGCTGGCAGGATGAAATCTTCCACAACGCCCTTTCGCACGACGCCAACCTGAGTGTAGGCGGCAAGATCGGTGATTTCATGCCCTATCGTGTTTCCGGCGGTTTCACCGAGCAGAACGGTACGCTGATCGGCTCGAAGATGGACCGTGCCACCGCATCGCTCAACCTCTCGCCGAGTTTCCTGAACAACCACTTGACTGTCAACTTGAACGGTAAGGGAACCTACGCCTTCAACCAGTACGCCAACCAGGATGCCATCGGCGCGGCCAACCATTATGACCCGACCAAGCCGGTGTACAACAAAATCGGCGGTTACAACCTGAACGGCTACACCACCTGGTTCGACCAGAGCGGCAACATCAACACGATGGCCACGATGAACCCGGTCGGCCTGCTCGACGCGAAGAACGATACGGCGAACGCCTACCGTTTCATCGGCAATGCACAGTTCGACTACAAGGTCCACGGTTTCGAGGCGCTCCGCTTCAACCTCAACCTCGGTCTCGACTGGGCGAAGAGTGTGGGCGTGACCGAACTGGCCAAGGGCTCCGAGGCTTCGTACCACAACACCAACCAGTCGGGCGGCGGCCAGCATACCGATTACGACTATTCCCGCCGCAACACCACGCTGGAATTCTACGGCGACTTCAACAAGGACTTCGGCAAGCACAACGTCGACCTGATGGCCGGTTATTCCTGGCAGCACTTCTACAGCGAGAGCAACAGCAATACCATCCGTCTGAGCGACAAGGCCAAGCTTGGCGAGTCGATCGGCAAGGGCGAGCTCTACCTGATTTCGTTCTTCGGCCGTGCCAACTATACCTACGGTGAGAAATACCTGCTGACCGCTACGTTGCGCGCCGACGGTACCTCGCGCTTCCAGAACCACAAGTGGGGTATCTTCCCGTCCGTGGCCTTCGCCTGGAACGTCATGAAGGAAGACTTCATGCCGCAGGCCGGAACGCTCAGCACCCTGAAGTTGCGTCTCTCCTGGGGTGAGACCGGACAGCAGGAGGTGGGTGGCTATTACGACACCTTCGCACAGTTCCTGACCAACCAGCTGGGTTCCTACTACTACTTCAACGACCGGCTCATCACCCCGATCTCCGCATTGGGCTACAGCGCCGACCTCCGTTGGGAGACCACCACGACCTACAACGTCGGTATGGACCTCGGCTTCTGGAACGACCGTCTCTCGGCCAACCTCGACCTTTACCGGAGGGATACCCGCGACATTCTGAACTACATTCCTGTCCCGGCCCTCTCCAACCTGACCAACTACCTGAACACCAACATCGGTGACATGAAGAACCTCGGTGTCGAACTCGGTCTGAACGGCATCCTGATCGAGCGCAAGGACATGAGCTGGACGGCCGGCTTCAACGTGGCCTACAACTACAACGAGATCACGCGTCTGACCGCTTCCGAAGACAACGCCACGGGCGTTGAGACGGGCGGTGTCTCGGGCGGTACCGGCAACAACGTGCAGATGCACCAGGTCGGTCACCCGATGCGCGCCTTCTACGTGTACCAGCAGGTCTATGACGAGAAAGGCTACCCGATCAGCGGCGTCTATGTGGACCGCAACAACGACGGTGTGATCAACGCCGACGACAAGTACTTCTACCACAAGCCCGACGCTGACTTCACCTTCGGTTTCAACACCAACTTCAGCTGGAAGAACTGGACGGCTGCCCTCTCCGGTCACGCCTCCGTCGGCAACTGGGTGTACAACAACGTGGCTTCCGATACGGAAATGCTGGCCGACCTCTGGACCAACAGCTTCGTGAGCAACCGCCTGGCCTCCGCCTGGGATTCCTATTTCTCCCAGGCCCAGTACACGTCGGACTATTACATCACCAACGCCTCGTTCCTGAAGCTCGACAACTTCACCCTCGGCTACACCTTCCCGAAACTCTTCCGGGTAGGCGGCGACAACTACGCTTCCCTCAATATCTTCGGCACGGTCCAGAACATCTGCACCCTGACCAAGTACAAGGGAATGGATCCCGAGGTGTACGGCGGTATCGACGGCACGCTCTATCCGCGCCCGCGGACCTTCGTGCTCGGTCTCAAGTTCAACTTCTAATACAGCGTGAGATATGAAAACGATCAAATATATTTTCGGCATCCTTGCCATCTCTGCCGCGCTGACCTCCTGCATCGGTGACCTCAATGTCACGCCGATCGACCCGAACGCCAACACGGCGGACAAGGCCCTCGTTGACGAGGCCTCCTTCACTTCCTTCCTGGCGGGTGTCTATACGGGCTTCGCCACCTCGGGCTACTACGGTGCCAACGGAAGTGCTTCCATCTCCGGTCTTGACGGAGGTGCCTCGCAGTACATCCGTGGCCTGTACCACCACAGCGAACTGACGACCGATGAGTCGGTCTGCGGCTGGAATGACCAGACCATCAAGAATTTCCACTATATGAACTGGACGACGGACGATACGTTCATCTACGCGTTCTACTCCCGCATCTTCATGCAGGTGTCCGCTGCCAACGAGTTCATCCGCGAAGCCCAGGCTTCCAGCGTGTCTTTCCCCAACAAGGAAGAATTCATCGCCGAGGCCCGCGTGCTCCGCGCCCTGGCTTACTACCACGCCATCGACAACTTCGGCAACGTGCCGTTCGCTGACGAGACGAGCGTGGTGGGTGCCTTCCCCGACCAGATCAACCGTGCCGACCTTTTCAACTGGCTTGAGAAGGAACTGAACGACCTGATCAACAACAGCGCGCTCGCAGCTCCCCGCGGCAACGGCTATGCCCGTGCCGACAAGGGTGTGGCCAAGTTCCTGCTTGCCAAGCTGTATCTGAACGCCCAGGTCTATACGGGCACCGCGATGTACGACAAGTGCGCCCAGGTGCTCAGCAGCCTGATGGGTGACGGCTACAAGCTGCACACCACTTCTTCCGGCGACTTCAGCCCGTATCAGGAGCTGTTCCTGGCCGACAACAACCGCTGCACTGACGAGATTATCTTCGCCATCGAGCAGGACGGCGTCAACACCACCAGCTACGGTGCGACCAACTACCTGATCTTCGCCTCCACGGGCGGCGAGATGGACCCTGCAGCCCTGGGTATCTCCTCCGGCTGGGGCGGTCTCCGCACGACGCCTGAATTCTACGACAAGTTCAGCTCCGCCGACGCCCGCAACCTCTTCTACACGGCTACCCAGCAGAAGAGCATCGACGACATCGGCGAGTTCACCAACGGCTATGCCTTCATGAAGTTCCGCAACATCAAGAGTGACGGCACCCCGGGCCAGGAGCTCGGCTTCGTCGACACCGACTTCCCGATGATGCGCTACGCCGACGTGCTGCTGATGGCTGCTGAGTGCGCTGCCCGCGGTGCCTCGATCGATGGCCTCTCGGCCTTCAACCAGGTTCGCGAGCGTGCCGGTATGCCGGCAGTCAATGCCCTCACGCTGAACGAGATCATCGACGAGCGCGGCCGCGAACTCTACCAGGAGTGCTGGCGCCGCAGTGACCTGATCCGCTTCGGCCTGTTCACCAGTTCGGACTATGTCTGGCAGTGGAAGGGCGGCGTCCAGGGCGGTACCGCCGTTGACAGCTATCGCGCCCTTTTCCCGATTCCGGATTCTGACCGGCTTGCCAACAACAAACTCTCCCAGAATCAGGGCTATTAATAGGAGGACAACGCTATGAAGAAAGTATTATCCATTCTTTTCGCAGGTGTGATCGCCCTCCTGGCGACGGCTTGCTATCCCGATGACGAATTTGCCCAGTTCGATCCTTCCAAGGCGACAGCGCCGGTCGTGAGTTCCTACGAGATGGGTGCCAAGGCCCTGACCGTGGCTTATACTCCGGGCAAGTTCAACATGGGCTTCAACGAGAAGATCGCTCCCAACCATATGCTCGTCATCACTTCGATCGACGGAAAGAGCGTGAACAAGGTCGTCTCCACGACCAACAAGGACAATGTCATGACGGCGAGCGTCTCTACGCTGAGCAACCTGTTCCTTTCGATGGGTTTCCAGGAGGATCAGACCCTCAGTTTCGAGGCCCTGGTCCGCGCTACGATGCAGAATCCGGCGCAGGACAACGGCCGCAACGGCCATGTTGATTCAAAGGAAAAGGTTTCCATTTCCAATTTCGTGGTGACCCTTCCGAAGGGCAGCCCGTACATCGAGTACACGCAGACCAGCAACTGGTCGGTCATCGGCTCCCTGTCGGCTTACGAGATAAGCTGGGACAAGGATCTTGAAATGTGGACCGACGGTGCCGGAAATCATGTCGCCGCCCACGTACAGCTGTGTGCCGGCGATGAATTCAAGTTCCGTCAGGACCAGGCCTGGACCGTGAACATGGGCGGTACCTTCGGCAGTCTCGACACGCCCTTCGAGGTAACGCAGGACGGTGCGAACATCGTCGTCGGTGCCGACGGCTACTACGACCTGTTCGTCAATCCTGAGGCCGGAACCGCATGGATCAGCGAAGCTTACGATCCGTTCCCCGATTTCAAGGAAGCAAGCAACTGGTCGGTCATCGGCTCCCTGTCGCAGTACGGCATCAGCTGGGACGGCGACCTGGCCATGGTTTCGGACGGCAACTGGCACGTGGCACTCGGCGTCACCCTTGCCGCAGGCGACGAGTTCAAGTTCCGTCAGGACAAAGCCTGGACCGTGAACATGGGCGGTACCTTCAGCAGCCTTGACGCTGAATTCGAAGTCACGCAGGACGGTGCGAACATCGTGGTCGGTGCCGACGGTATCTTCGACCTCTTCGTGAATCCGGGCGCCGGCCTTGCCAAGGTGTCCGAAACCACGGGTGCCAAGGTATCCGGCATCATCGGCGGCGATGAACCCGGTCCGGAGCCGGAGCCTGTCAAGGGTTGGAACATCATCGGTCTGAACGGTGACTGGGAGAACGACATCCTCGCCACCAACGACGGCAGCCTCTGGACGGCCTATATCACCGTGCCGGAAGCTTCGGAATTCAAGTGGCGTCTCGACGGTGCCTGGGATTCCGACTTCGGCGGAACGTTCGTGGCCTTGGATGAGCCGTTCGAGGCGGTGGCCGGCGGCCCGAACATCCAGGTTGCCGCAGGTTTCTGGAAAGTCGTGCTCGATACGGCCAACAATACGATCACCATCAGCGACGGCAATGTCTGGAGCCTGATCGGCGACTTCAACAGCTGGGCCGGCGATGTGGATATGGTCTTGACCGACGGCAAGTGGGTGAGCCCTGTCACGCATCTCAACGCCAACGGCTTCAAGCTCCGCCACAACCACGACTGGGCCTTGAGCATCGGCGGCAACTTCGAGGAATTCGGCAAGCCGTTCGAAGCTGTCAGTGAGGATGGCCCGAACATCATGCTCCCTGCTGAAGGCGACTACGTCGTGACCTACGACCCTGAAGCGCAGACGATCACCATCGACAAGTCGATCAGCGGCTGGAACGTCATAGGTCTCAACGGCAACTGGAACGACGATGTCCTCGCCACGGAAAACAACGGTGTCTGGACGGTCCGTGTCAACGCTCCGGAAGATACCGAGTTCAAGTGGCGCAAAGACGGCGGCTGGGACGAGAACTACGGTGGCGACCTGGTCAACATCGGTGAAGCCTTCCCGGCCTTTGCGGGCGGCAACAACATCAAACTCCCTGCCGGCTACTGGCTCCTGACCCTCGACCTGAGCGGCGCCGAGCCGATGCTGATGGTCTCCGACGGTACCGTCTGGAGCCTGATCGGCGTCAACGGCGACTGGGAGAAAGATATCGACATGGTCCTGGACGAAGGTGCCTGGGTCAGCCCCGAAACGGCTATCAGCGGCGAGTTTAAGATCCGCAAGAACCACGATTGGGCTGAAAACCGCGGCGGTGTGATGGCTTCGCTCGGCGAAGAGTTTGACGCAGAACCCGGCGGTGCGAACATCAACGTGCCCGAGGGAACGTATGTCGTACACTACTACCCCGAAACCGAAAAGATCGTCGTGGTGAACGCCAAGAAGGTCTGGAGCGTCATCGGCGTGAACGGTGACTGGACTGCTGATTATGAGATGGCGGAGGTCGCTCCCGGTATCTGGATGAGCGACGTCATCGAAGTCACCTCCGGCGACTGGAAGATCCGTTTCGACCATGACTGGGCTGTGAACCGTGGCGGCACCATGCCGGAGAATCCTTCCGTGGGTGTCTTCGTCGGTGCCTTCCAGGACGGTCCGAATGTGGCCATGACCGGTACGTTCAAGGTGGTTTACAACGCCAACAACGAAACCATCGGTACCCTCGGCTGGGGTGTGGTCGGTTCGATCGCATCCATCCCGGGCTTCAGCTGGAACAATGATATCCCGATGAACCTCGGTGCTGACGGCGCCTGGTACAGCGTGCCGGTGACCCTCACCAAGGACGATGAGATCAAGATCCGTTGGGCCGGCGGCTGGGATGTCAACCGCGGCGGCGACCTCGTTGCCATCGAAGAGCCTTTCGAGGCCAAGGACGGCGGCAACAACATCAAGGTACCTGCGGATGGAACCTATCTGGTGACGTACTATCCGAAGGAAGAACGGATGGCGCTGACGGCCCAGTTCTGGGGCCTGATCGGTGAATTCAACGGCTGGGCCGGCGACGTCTTCATGATGTACGACGGCAACAACAACTGGGTGGCTTACAACCAGACGCTTACCGGCGGCTGGAAGCTCCGTCAGGGTTGTGGCTGGGATGTCAACCGCGGCGGCGTGTTCGTCGAGGCCGGCAAGGAATTCGACGCCGTGGCCGGTGGCGACAACATCAACGTCGGCGATCTGACGAACTTCACGGTGATCTACAACTTCGAAACCGAAAAGATCACGGTCGTCAAGTAGGAATTCCCTATGTGCAATCGATGCCCGGGCCTGCTCAGCAGACCCGGGCATCTTATTTGATAATGATAGTTTTTTTCATTATCTTTGAAAGTTACGATTGTACGAGTATGAAAAGGTTTTTCCCTATTGCGGCACTGGTCTTGGCGACCCTGCTGCTGACCGCATGCCCCGAGGTCAAGCCGGGGCCGGACGGGCCGGACATTCCCGGCGGACCGGATGAGTCCTGGCGGGGCCAGGCTTCCACGGAGAAGCTTTCGGGTATTACCTACCAGATCAACGTCTATAGTTTCGCAGACAGCGACGGTGACGGCTGGGGCGACATCCGCGGCATTACGCAGCACCTTGATTATCTCGACAGCATCGGAGCCACCGCGCTCTGGCTCTCGCCGATCCACGAGGCCATGTCGTACCACGGCTACAATGTGAACGATTACACTTCCGTCAGTTCGCGCCTGGGCACGGAAAACGACTTGAAGGACTTGATTTCGAAAGCGAAGGCCCGGAATATCGGCATCTATCTCGACTTCGTACTGAATCATTCCGGCAGCGACAACATCTGGTTCAAACAGGCGGCCGCCGATCCGGACAGCCCCTACAGGGATTACTACCTGATTTCCGACACGCCCAGCGGCTACGATAACGGCGGTATGGGCACCTGGTATCCCATGACCGGCGCGGATGCGGGATACAAGGGCCGCGTCCATTTCAAGGTGGATATGAACGCCAAGACCGTTACGGTGACCCAGACGAGCGAACCTGTGCAGAGCCCTAACACGCAGAGCCCGAAATGCTGGCTTTGGTACGGCAGCGTCACCCAGCACGTCGGCCTCTACACCACAGGCACCAATATCTACGAGATCACCCTCGATATCGATACCGACTGGGGCTTCCTGGTGTGCACCAGCACGAACTGGGCTGACGGAACCAAATGGGGCGGTACCGGCAAGGGCGTGACCTTCGGTGTTCCGTTCCAGATGAACAATACGACGGCCGCCAATATCACTTTCGGCGGTGACGCCTCCTATTATTTCGCCAGCTTCGACAAGTCGATGCCGGACCTCAACTACGGTCCGGCCGCTACCGCTGCCACGTCACCGGCTTTCAAGTCGCTGGCCGCGGCGGCTGACCATTGGATCGAGATGGGCGTAGCAGGCCTGCGCCTGGACGCCGTGATCTGGATCTACCAGAACAATACCGCCGACAACGTTACGTTCCTCAAACAGTGGTACGACCGCTGCAACACCACCTGGAAGATCAATGGCGGCAAGGGCGACTTCTATATGGTAGGCGAGGCCTGGTGTGACAATGTCGACAAGATGGCGCCGTACTACGAAGGCCTGCCTTCCAATTTCAACTTCTACTATTATTGGACGCTCAAGGACCGGATCAACCAGGGCCGTGGCAACGACTTTGCCCAGACGGTCACCCATTTCCGGAATCAGTTCCGGAAATACCGCACTGACTTCATCGACGCCATCAAGCTGACCAACCATGATGAAGACCGCGTCGCCCACGACCTGGGCCGCGACGTGGCCAAGGAGAAACTGGCCGCGGCCGTCCTGCTGACCTCCCCGGGCAAGCCCTACATCTACCAGGGCGAGGAACTGGGTTATTGGGGCAACAAGGGTAAAGGCGATGAATATGTCCGGACTCCCATCAAGTGGAGCCGCAGCGGCGGCGTGGCTTCTCAATCGCTGGGCGGGAAGGTGGATAACGCCATGCTCTCGGAATCGATTTCCGTGGAGGCCCAGGAGCAGGATGCGGCTTCCATCCTCCGTGTCTATCGCAATTTCGCCCAGGCCCGCAACGCCTGGAAGGCCCTGGCCAAGGGTGAAATGGAGCCGGTTTCCAGCCCCAACTCCGCCGTGGCTCTCTGGAAGATGAGCTACGAAGGCCAGACCGTCCTCGTGGCCCACAACTTCGGCGGCGGCTCCGCCGCCTTCGCCGTCACCGGCTGTACGACCGACAAGATGATCGTCTCCAACGGCGTAGCCGACGGCTCCAGCGGCCTGCTTTCCCTCGGCCCCTATGCTTCCGCGGTGTTCCTACAGTAATTATCAACGACAATGCGCTATACATCTTTTTTCTTTCTGATGGTTCTGCTCGTGGCGGCGGGATGCGGCCACAAGGGGGTGACGCCGTCACCGCTGTTCGACAGGGGGCCGCTGGCGTCGCCTTGTCTGTTGCAGGAGGCAAGTACCCAGGTGATCGTAAGAGATTATTTCCCGACTTTGCCCGAGGCAGATACGCTTACGATTGATGCGGGGCTGGATACGCCGTTCCTTTCCTGGATGGAGATTACGTCCGTGGCGGGGAAGGGTGCGCTTGTGCTCAAGAACATGCTGCCCGTGAAGATGGAGGCTTGCGACCCGGAGAAGGCACCCTTCATCACCACGGCGCCTGTGGAAGGGAAGCCGGACCGGTTCTATATCCTGATCGAGAACCAGGCGGATGACGTGCTGGTGCTCTGGCAGAACACCGTGCTCGACAAGGAGCACGGCATCCGGGTGATCGACCGCAGCAAGCTGGAGATCACTGTGCCGAAGAATGCGGAGAAGATGGAGCGCTCCTACGTGCGCGCGTTCTGCGCCAATGCCGACGGCCTGGGCAACGACATCCTTGTTCCCGTCCGTTACGGCAAGGTAATGCGCACGACGAAAGAGCTTGACCGCACCGACAAGCACGCGCAGGTGCTCTATTCACTGATGATCGACCGGTTCGTCGACGGCCGCAAGGACAACGACATGCCGCTCCATTCGCCGCTGGTCCATCCCAAGGTGGACTACTGGGGCGGTGATATCCTGGGCGTCACGCAGACCCTCGAGAAAGGCTATTTCGACTCGCTGGGCGTGACCACCATCTGGCTTTCGCCGATCACCCAGAATCCTTGGGACGCCTGGGGACAGATCTACGATCCCAAGACCCGGTTCAGCGGCTATCACGGCTACTGGCCTTACTACGCCACGGCCATCGACGTCCGTTACGGCACCGAGGCGGAACTCCGCGACCTGCTCGACAAAGCGCACAAGGATGGCAAGAACGTGATTCTCGATTATGTGTCGAACCATATGCATATCCAGAGCCCGACGCTGACCGCCCATCCGAACTGGACGACTCCTTCCGATACGCCCGACGGTCGGCCGAACCGCCAGCTCTACGATGAATTCCGCCTGACAACCTGGTTCGACGACCATATCCCGACCCTCGATCTGGAACGCGCAGACATCTGCGCCCAGCTTACCGACTCGGCGCTGTTCTGGATGCAGCACTTCGATTTCGACGGCTTCCGCCACGATGCCACCAAGCACGTGCCTGAACAGTACTGGCGCATGCTCACCCGCAAGCTCTACGACAGCCTGCCCGGCCGGACCTTCTACCAGATCGGCGAGACCTACGGTTCCACGGCGCTCATCAATTCGTACGTGAAGCCCGGGATGCAGGATGCGCAGTTCGACTTCAATGTCTATGACACCTTCGGCTGGGCCACCACGTCGGAAGACGGCGACTTTACGGGTCTGGCCGACCGCATTGCGGAAGATTTGTCCGTGTATGGTTCGCACCACCTGATGGGCAACATCACCGGCAACCACGACCGTCCCCGCTACATCTGCCTGGCCAGCCACGAATTCAAGCCGGGCGAGGACCAGAAGGCTGCGGGCTGGCACCGTGACATCCGCGTAACCGATCCCGTGGGCTACAAATACCTGAAGATGCTGCACGCCTTCAACTTCACGATTCCCGGCATTCCGTGCATCTATTATGGTGACGAATTCGGCCAGCCGGGCGCGAACGACCCGGACAACCGCCGCTGGATGCAGTTCGACGACCTGACGCCGGCCGAACAGAGCGTGCTTGCCACCACGAAGGCGCTGGCCCGGATGCACAACGTCTCGATGCCGCTGATCTATGGGGATTATAAACTGCTGTACGTCGACAAGGACGTCCTGGCCTATTCCCGCAGCTATATGGGCGAGACGGTGGCGGTGGTGCTCAACAAGGGTGCGCAATCCCGCTCCCTGACCCTCAACCTGCCGTGCGGTTTGACCGTGCGCGGGAAAAACAGCTGTACGGTTGAGGTCGCACCGCTTTCCTATGAAATCATCAAATAAACCGACGATATGAAAAAGACACTGATCTTCCTGCTTTCGTTCCTGTGCCTGGCCGCCTGCCACAAGACGACCGCGCCTGAAGGCAATTTCACAAATGTCATACATCCTGAGTGGGCGCAGAAAGCCGTGATCTACCAGATCAACGTGCGCCAGTTCTCGCCCGAAGGCACTTTCGCAGCCGTCGAGCCGCAGCTCGACCGGCTCGCCGAATTGGGCGTGGACATCCTCTGGCTGATGCCGATCCATCCGATCGGTGTCGAAGGCCGCAAGGGTACGCTCGGCAGCTACTATGCCGTGCAGGACTACTGCGCCGTCAACCCCGAATTCGGCACGATGGAAGACTTCGACCACTTCCTGGCCGCCGCCCACGAAAAGGGCTTCAAGGTAATCCTTGACTGGGTAGCCAACCACACGGGCCGCGACCATGCCTGGACGCGCGACCACAAGGACTGGTACCATCTCGACTCGCTGGGCAACCTGGCTACGCAGTACGACTGGACCGACATCGCCCATCTCGACTACGTGAACCATCCCGAGGTGTATGCGGCTATGGAACAGCAGATGCAGTTCTGGATCGACCGGGGTGTCGACGGGTTCCGCTGCGACGTGGCGAGCGAGGTTCCGACCGATTTCTGGGAAAAGGCGTTCGCCGATTTCCGCGCCCAGCATCCCGACAATCTTTTCTTCCTGGCAGAAGCGGAAACCCCTGATCTGCAGAAGAACGCATTTGACGCCTACTATGCCTGGCAGCAGATGCATCTGTGGTATGATATGGCCGCCGGCAAGAAAAATGCGGAAGACCTGGCCGATTTCTACGTGAATTACGCCGAAAAGACCGGCATGCCTGCCGGAACGCTGGCCATGAATTTCATCTCGAACCACGACCAGAACTCCTGGTCGGGCACCAACCTGGAGATGTTCGGCCCTTCGCTCAAGCAGTTCACCGTGCTGACCTTCATGCTTCCGGGCATCCCGATGCTCTACAACGGCGACGAGATCTGCCTGCCCAAGCGGCTGGAATTCTTTGAGAAAGATCCGATCGACTGGAAGGCCGGCGATCCGATGGAGATGACACGTCTCTATACCGAGCTCATCAAGCTGCGCGACCAGCACGCCTGCCTCTGGGCGTATCCCTGGGGCGGTACGATGGCCGTGCTGCCGACCGACCATCCGAAGCAGGTCTTCGCCTTCGAGCGTGAAGTGGAAGGCGATATGTGCCTGGCGATGTTCAACTTCTCCGATGAGGTAGTGACCTACAAGGTGGAAAACCATCTGGTGACCACCGACAGCGAATTTACCCTGCCGGCCCACGGCTATCACATCATCTTCAGCGTGGGCGACTGTTTCGGCGACTGTGACGAAAGCGAGTTTGAAGAAAATGAAGACTAGGATCCTGCTCCTCTGCCTGGCCATGCTGAGTACCACTGCGCTGCGGGCCGACAAGCTCGACCGGGTCGAGCCTCCCTGCTGGTGGGTCGGGATGGAAACCGACCTGCAACTGATGCTCCACGGAAAGGACATCGCCGGTTCCCAGGTGACGGTCGATGCGACCATCAAGGGCCTTACCGTAGGAAAGGTGACTTCCACCGACAATCCGAACTACCTTTTCGTGGAAGTGAAGATCGGCAGCCGGCTCGAACCCGGCACGTATACCTTCAACCTGGTGACGCCCGACGGCCGCCAGTTCGATTTCGACTATGAGCTGCTCAAGCGCCGCGACGGTTCCGCCAAACGGAGTTCCTTCGGACCGGAAGACGCCGTCTATCTGCTGATGCCCGACCGTTTCGCCAATGGCGACAAGAGCAACGATACTGTGAAGGAAGCCGTTGAGAAGGCTGCACCGAAGAATCTGGGAGGCCGCCACGGCGGTGACATCCAGGGCATCATCGACCATCTCGATGACCTGGTGAGCCTCGGCGTGACGACCATCTGGCCTACGCCGCTGACCTTCGACAATGAGAAGAGCTACTCCTACCACGGATATGCCTGTGCGGACTACTACCGCATCGACCCGCGCTACGGCTCCAATGATCTGTACCGGACCTTTGTTTCGAAGGCCCACGACAAGGGGCTGAAAGTGATCATGGATATGGTGCCGAACCATTGCGGCACGGCCCACTGGTGGATGAAAGACCTGCCGTCGCAGACCTGGATCAACTATCCGGAGAACCTCGAACGCGGCGGAGACCGTCTGATCCGGACCAATGCCGCCATGTCCACGCACAGCGATCCCCATGCTGCAGATATCGATAAGGAGACTTGCGTGAAGGGCTGGTTCGATACGACGATGCCGGACATGAACATGGCCGACCCGCTGGTGCGACAGTACCTGACGCAGATGGCGGTCTGGTGGATCGAATATGCCGACCTCGACGGTCTCAGGGTGGATACCTATCCGTATTCCGACAAGAAGGGCATCGCCGCCTGGACGAAGGCGATTCGTGGCGAGTACAAGAACCTGAACATCGTGGGCGAAGTCTGGTTCGGCGACGTGGCTTCCTGTGCGTACTGGGAAGGCGTGCGTCAGAAGGACGGGTACAATTCCCAGCTTCCATCGGTCATGGATTTCCCCCTGATGTTCGCGACCCTCTCGGCCCTTACCTCCGACGGGACTTCCTGGGAGCCTTCGATGCTGCAGATTTACAACTCCCTGGCCCTCGACCGTCTGTACGAGGATCCTTCCGACATCCTGATCTTCATCGGCAACCACGATACCTCGCGCCTGGCCCATGAACTGGGCGGCGATCCCGAAAAGATCAAGATGGCCTACGCGCTGCTGGCCACCATGCGCGGCGTGCCGCAGCTCTACTACGGCGACGAATACGGTCTGCGCAGCGCTGACGGCACCACGGGCCACTCGCAGGAGCGGGTCGACATGCCGTGGGGCAAGTTCACACGCGAGCAGGTCGTGCTGCGCAAGTATGTCTCCGACCTGTTCACCTGGCGCAAGACCTCCAAGGCCGTTACGCAGGGCGACATGATCCATTTCCGTCCGGATGCCCGCAATGTGTACGTCTATTTCCGGGTCGTGAAAGGGGAGGCTGTGATGGTCATCCTCAACGGCGGGAAAGAGGATTACGCGGTTGACTGGGACCATTTCTCGGAGATTACCGCAAAACATGCGAAAAGAGCGAAGAACGTGATGACCGGCGAGCGCTTGAAAGTGGGCGAGAAGTATGTCGTCGAGCCCGGCGCAGCCGCCATCCTGGAAATTAAATAAACGATTGCAGAAAGATATGAAACCTACACTTTTGGTGCTGGCGGCCGGAATGGGTTCCCGTTACGGCTCCCTCAAACAGATGGACGGTCTGGGCCCTTGCGGCGAGGCCATCATCGATTATTCCATTTATGACGCCATCCAGGCCGGTTTCGGCAAGGTGGTCTTCGTGATCCGGCATTCTTTCGCCGACGCCTTCAAGCAGATCTACTCTCCGGAGCGTTTCGGCGGGAAGATCGACGTGGAATTCGTGTACCAGGAGCTGGATTACCTGCCGGAAGGCTTCAGCGTACCGGAAGGACGCGAGAAACCCTGGGGCACCAATCATGCCGTCATGATGGCCAGGGATGTGATCCACGAGCCCTTTGCCGTCATCAATTCCGACGACTTCTACGGCCGCGAAGGCTTCCAGGTCGTGGCTGATTTCCTGCGCAGCGTCGAAGGTTGCCGGGGAAAATATGCCCTTGTCGGCTATTTCCTGAAGAATACGCTCTCCGAATTCGGCAGTGTCTCCCGCGGTGTCTGCGAACTCGACGACAATGCCTGCCTTTCGACGGTCACGGAGCGGACCGCCATCCAGCGCAAGGCTGACGGCAAGGTTTACTATGCCGAGAAAGGTCAGGACCATGAGGTATCTGAAGACAGCGTGGTCTCGATGAACTTCTGGGGATTCACACCCGACTATTTCAGCTGGTCCGAGGAACTGTTCAAGGTCTTCCTCGCCTCCGACGACGTGAAAACCAATCCCAAGGCGGAATTTTTCATTCCCTATGTGGCTGACGTACTGATCAAACGCCACGACGCTTCCTTCAAGGTGCTCAACTGCGATGCGAAGTGGTTCGGCGTCACGTACAAGGAAGACCGTCCCGACGTGGTGGCCAAGATCGGCCGCCTGATCGAACAGGGCGTCTATCCCCGCAGCCTCTGGGGCCGTTGACCTTCCAATACCGACCGTTCATGAAATCGATCCTGGGCATTGGAAATGCCTTGACAGACATCCTGGCCGTCCTTCCGGACGATACGCTCCTCAAGAAGTACAATCTGCCGCTGGGCAGCATGCAGCATGTGGACGCCAAGACCGGCAACACCATCTGGTCCGACCTCAAGGAGATCGGAGTCCAGTACGTTGCCGGCGGCTCCGCTGCCAACACCGTGTCGGCGACGGCCATCCTGGGCATGCCTTCGGGCTACATCGGCAAGGTGGGCGACGACGAACTCGGTTCGCTCTTCCGCCAGTCGCAGCTGCAGAACGGCATCAAGTCCAATCTGCTGGTCGGCACGGTCGCTTCGGGCCGGGCGATGGTCTTCATCACCGCCCCCAACGCCGACCGTACCTTCGCCACCTATTTGGGCGCCGCGCTCCAGCTGGAGCCTGACGACCTGAAGCCCGAGTATTTCGAAGGCTACGACTATCTCCACATCGAGGGCTATCTGGTGCAGAACCAGTACCTGGTACGCCGCGCCGTGGAGATGGGCCGGGAGCACAATATGATCATCTCGCTCGACATGGCCTCCTACAACGTGGTCGAGTCGAACAATGTGTTCCTGCAGGACATCGTCAAGAACTACGTCGATATCATCTTCGCCAACGAGACGGAAGCGGCCGCCTTCACGCATCAGCCGCCCCGGCAGGCCTTGCAGGCCATGTCCGAAATGGTGGATACCGCCATCGTCAAGATCGGCAAGGACGGTTCGATGATCCAGCGGGGCGACGAGTTCCACTTCATCGATCCCTGGCCGGGTGAAGCGGTCGACGCCACCGGCGCAGGCGACACCTATGCGGCCGGCTTCCTCTTCGCCCATGCCAACGGCATGCCGCTCAAGACTTGCGGCGAAGTGGGCTCCGCGCTGGCGGCCAAGGTGGTGGAAGTCATCGGGACGAAGATCGACATCCCCCGCTGGAAAGCAGCGAAGACCGAAATCCGCCGCCTGATGGGGATTCCGGAATAAGCGGAAAAGTTTTTTTAGAACAGGCCGTGCAACTGGGCCTCGATGCGGTCGCAGATGGTGCTGAAGTCTTCGGCGCTTTCTTCGAAATTGAGTTTGTCCACGTCCAGGATCAGGAGCTTGCCGTCGGTGTAGTTCCCGATCCAGTCTTCGTAGAGGGCGTTGAGGCCCTTGAGGTAATCGAGGCGGATGCTGCTCTCGTATTCGCGGCCGCGCTTCTGGATGTTGCCCACCAGATGGGGGATGGAACTGCGCAGATAGATCAGCAGGTCGGGGGCCTTGACCAGTGACGACATCAGGGAGAAGAGCGAGCGGTAGTTTTCGAAGTCACGCGTGGACATCAGCCCCATGTTGTGCAGGTTGGGGGCGAAGATGCAGGCGTCCTCATAGATGCTGCGGTCCTGGACGATGATTTCCTCGTGCTTGGCGATCTCGACCACGTCGAGGAAGCGCTTGTTGAGGAAATAAATCTGGATGTTGAAAGACCAGCGCTCCATATCATTGTAAAAATCAGCAAGATATGGATTGTAGTCCACGGATTCGTATTTGGGGGTCCAGTGGAAATGGTCGACCAGCATCCGGGTGAGGGTGGTCTTGCCGCTGCCGATGTTGCCAGCTATCGCGATATGCATGATGTCGTCTGTTTTTGGTTCGCCTGTCAAATTTACAACATCTTTTCGTATTTTTGTATGTTCGAAGCCAAAAAGATGGAAATAAAGACCTTCTACTTCAATCCGATCCGGGAGTGCTGCTACGTGGCCTGGGATGCGACCCGGGAATGCGTCTTCATCGACCCGGGCAACTACGGGGACCGGGAACTGCAGCGCCTGAAAGACTTCGTGGCGCAGCAGCAGCTCAAGCCCGTCAAGATCCTGCTCACGCACGGACATTTCGACCATATCCTCGGCCTGGAAGACGTGGCCCGCACCTGGAACATCGATGCGTGGATCCACCCGCTCGACCGGGAGCAGATGGTACGCTCGGGAGAATGGTGCGCGCAGCTGGGCCTGTCCTTCAAGCCCTTTACCGGCACGTTGCACGACCTGGCAGACGGCGACCGGATCCCGTTCGGTGAAACGGAATTCGAAGTCATCGCCACGCCCGGTCATACCCAGGGCGGTGTCTGCTTCCTCTGCCGCGAAGCCGGCGTGCTCCTGAGCGGCGACACGCTCTTTGCCGGCAGCATCGGCCGCACCGACCACATCGGGGGCGACTACGAGCAATTGATGGACAGTATCGCCCGGAAGCTCCTGCCGCTCGACGGCGACATCCATGTCCTGCCCGGCCACGGTCCTGCCACCTCGATCGGCTATGAGCGGGCGACCAATCCCTTCCTGCAACCCGCCTGACCATGGCTGAAAGCGAGAAGATATCGATTACCGGTGCCCGGGTCCACAATCTCAAGGACATCGACCTGGAAATCCCCCGCGACGCGCTGGTGGTGATCACCGGCCTGTCGGGAAGCGGCAAGTCGTCGCTGGCCTTCGATACGATCTGTGCCGAAGGGCAGCGCCGCTATATGGATACCCTCTCCGCCTATGCCCGCCAGTTCATCGGCATTCTCGAAAGACCCGATATCGACGAGGTGAAAGGACTCAGCCCCGTCATCTCCATCGAGCAGAAGACGGTGGGGCGCAATCCCCGCTCCACGGTGGGCACCATCACCGAAATCTACGACTTTTTCCGCCTGTTCTACGCCCGTGCTTCGCAGGCCTTCTCGCCCGAGAGCGGCAAGGAGATGGTGCGCTATACTGACGAGGAGATCGTCGACCTGATCCTGCAGCGCTACCAGGGCCGCAAGGTGATCCTGCTCGCGCCGCTGGTACGCGGCCGCAAGGGCCACTACCGCGAACTTTTCGTCCAGTTGCAGCGCCGCGGCTACAGCCAGGTCCGCATCGACGGACAGATGTGCGACCTGAGCGAAGCGGGTCCGCTCGACCGCTACAAGGTCCACTTCGTGGAGCTGGTGGTCGACAAACTCGTCCCCCAAGCCGACGACCGTAAACGCATCCGGGAATCGGTGGGCAACGCGCTGAACCAGGGCAAGGGTTCCTTGGCCATCCTCTCGCTGGACGACGACACCCTGCAACACTTCAGCCGCAACCTCGTCTGTCCGGACACAGGTCTCTCGATCGAGCCGCCGGCACCCTATACTTTTTCGTTCAATTCGCCGCAAGGCGCCTGCCCGCACTGCCGTGGACTGGGTATGGTGGCCCGTGCGGATATCGACAAGATCATCCCCGACCGGAGCCGTTCGATCGCCGATGGCGGCATCGAAAGCGTCGGCCCGATGCGGGGAAACACGCTCTTCCGTTATCTGGAAGCCATCGCGCGCCGCTACAAGTTCTCGCTCCACGACCCGATCGATACGATCCCACAGGATGCTTTGCAGGTAATCCTCTATGGATCAGACGAGTTGCTGCGTATCGGCAGCGACTCGGACATGGAGATGTCCACTTTCCCCGGCATCCTGGCCCAGCTCCAGAACGACGGTGACGACGAAGAGGAAAACCCTTGGAAGCGCAAGCGCAAGGAGCTCTTTTTCGAAGAGATGGTCTGCCCGGTCTGCGGGGGTACGCGCCTCAAGCCCGAAGCGCTCCACTTCAAGATCGACGGCAAGAACATCGCCGAAGTATCCGACATGGATATTTCGCGGCTCTACGAATGGGTTCTCGACCTGCCTTCCCGCCTGTCGAAGCGGCAGTTGACCATCGGTGGCGACATCCTCAAGGAACTGGTGGCCCGCATCGGTTTCCTGAAAGATGTGGGACTGGACTATCTCTCGCTGAGCCGCGCCACGCGGACGCTCAGCGGCGGCGAGAGCCAGCGCATCCGGCTCGCCACCCAGATTGGTTCAAAGCTGGTCAATGTGCTCTACGTGCTCGACGAACCGAGCATCGGCCTCCACCAGCGCGACAACCGCAAGCTCATCGGCTCGCTCAAGACCCTTCGGGACGAAGGCAACTCCGTGATGGTGGTCGAGCACGATGAAGAGATGATGCGCAGTGCCGACTGGCTGGTAGACCTTGGCCCCGGCGCCGGGGAGAAGGGGGGCTGGCTGCTTTACAACGGGCGTCCGGAAGGCATCCGGGATGTTCCTCCGGGACAGAGCCTTACCATCGATTATTTGCTGGGGCGCAAGCGGATTGAAGTGCCTTCCGTCCGCCGTCCCGGAAACGGAAAATACATCACCCTCAAAGGTGCGCGCGGCAACAATCTCAAGGACGTGACGCTCGACCTCCCGCTCGGCCTTCTGGTCGGTATCAGCGGCGTGAGCGGCAGCGGCAAGAGTTCGCTCATCAGCGAGACGTTGATGCCCATCATCAGCAACAAACTCTACCGCTCCCATTATCCCGTGCTCCCTTACGACCGGATCGACGGGACCGCCCACATCGACAAGATTATCGAAATCGACCAGGCGCCCATCGGCCGCTCGCCGCGCAGCAACCCGGCCACTTACACCGACGTGATGACCGACATCCGCCGCCTGTTCGAGGCCACGCCCGATGCCAAGATCCGCGGCTTCAAGGCCAACCGCTTCTCTTTCAACGTGAAGGGCGGTCGTTGCGAGGCTTGTAAGGGCGCAGGACTGCAGCTTATCGAGATGCACTTCCTTCCTTCGGCACAGGTCACGTGCAAGGAATGCGGCGGACGGCGCTACAAGCCCGATACGCTGGCCGTCAAATACAAGGGAAAGAATATCAGCGAGGTGCTCGACATGACCATCGCGCAGGCCGCCGCCTTCTTCGAGCCGATCCCCTCCATCGCGCAGAAACTCCGCACGCTGGAGGAAGTGGGGCTGGGCTACCTGACCCTCGGTCAGCCCGCCACCACGCTCAGCGGCGGCGAAAGCCAGCGCCTCAAGCTCTCTGCCGAGCTTTCGCGCAAGGACACCGGCAATACCCTCTACCTGCTTGACGAGCCGACCACCGGCCTGCACTTCGAAGACATCAAAGTGCTGATCGGCGTGCTGCAGCGGCTGGTTGACAAGGGCAACACGGTGGTGATCATCGAACACAATCTGGACATCCTCAAATCCGTGGACTGGCTCATCGACCTGGGGCCTGAAGGAGGTGCCGAGGGGGGACGGATCGTCGCGGCGGGAACGCCCGAGCAGGTGGCGCAGGTTCCCGAATCTTATACAGGACACTATTTAAAAGCATTGCTATGATCAAAGAGATGTCGATGTGGCGGACCATTTTCCGCGAAAACAACGTCAGTTCCCTCAATGAAGCCGTCGCCAGCGGCAAAGCCCGTTATCTGGTCAATCTGTCTGAGACCCTGCACGACCACCGGTATTCCGAAGCGGCCAACCTGATTGCAGCCCGCAAAGGGGTGCGGATCGTGCTGATCGCCGGTCCCTCGAGCAGCGGAAAGACCACTTCCTCAAAGCGGCTGGCGCTCCACATGCGGGTCAACGGCCTGAACCCCATCATCATCTCGCTTGACGACTACTTCCGCAACCGGGTCGACACGCCGCTCGACGAGAATGGAGATTATGACTTCGAGTGCCTGGAGGCGCTGGATGTCCCGTTCCTGAACCAGCAGCTCGAGCAGCTCCTCTCCGGCCAAAGCGTTGAGATTCCGAAATACGACTTCGCCTCGGGCACACGCAAGTTCGAAGGACAGTACCTCAAGCTGACGGACAACGATGTGCTGATCATGGAAGGCATCCACGGCCTGAATCCGGCCCTTACGCCGCAGATTCCCGACGCGGAGAAATTCAAGCTCTATGTCTCGGTCCTGACCCCCATCACCGTCGACGAGCATACGAAGATGCCGGCGCGCGACTACCGCCTGCTGCGGCGGATGGTGCGCGACAACCAGTTCCGCGGCATGACGGCCGAAGATACGATCCTGCGCTGGCCGAGCGTAGGAGCGGGCGAAGAGAAGCATATCCTACCGTACAAGAAGCTGGCGGACGCCACGTTCAACTCCGCGCTCTTCTATGAGATTCCGATGCTCAAGTGCTACGCGGAGCCTCTGCTGCAGGTCATCAGCCCGGCCTCGCCTGCCTACGGCGAGGCCCAGCGCCTGCTGGGACTCATCCGCAGCGTCATCGCCATGACGCCGGTGGATGTGCGCCACATCCCGCCGACCTCCATCATCCGGGAGTTCATCGGCGGATCAAGTTTCCATTATTGATAACGGGGTGCTGCCCCGACTGTCAGGAATACAGGCCGCCGTTGATGGAGATGCACTCTCCGGTGATGTAGGCGGCGTCGGGGGAAGCCAGGAAGGCGATCAGGGAGGCGACTTCTTCAGGCTCGCCAAAGCGCTGCATCGGGATGTCTTTCTTGAGCGTAGCTTCGTCGAGACCTTCCACCATGTCGGTACGCACGAAGCCGGGAGCGATGGCGTTGACCGTCACTTTCTTGCGGGCGACTTCCTGGGCGAGTGCCTTTGTAGCGGCGATCAGGCCGCCTTTGGCGGCGGAATAGTTCGTCTGGCCAGGCAGACCCTTCAGGCCGGAGAGCGAAGCGACATTGATGATGCGGCCGCTTTTTTTCAGGAGCATGGGCTGGAGGACGGCGCGGGTTACGTTGTAGAATCCATCCAGCGTGGTGGAGAGCACTTTGTGCCAGTCTCCTGGTTCCATCCAGATGAGCAGGCTGTCGCGCCGGACGCCGGCGTTGTTGACCAGCACCTCGATGAAATCGTCGGGGTGGCTTTCCTGCCATCCCTGGATGGCTGCGCTTACGGCCGCCGGATCGGCGACGTCGAAAGGCAGCAGGCAGGCTTTCCCTCCGTCGGCTTCGATCAGTGCGGCGGTCTCCCGGGCTTTCTCTTCGTTGGACACATAGTTGACGAGGATGCCGTAACCCGAGCGGGCGAGGCGGAGCGCTGCGGCGCGGCCGATGCCGCGGCTGGCGCCGGTGACGAGTGCGTAGTTCATAGGATGTCGTTGAGGGCGTTACAAGTGTTGAGGGCGGAGACGGAAGTCCCGAGAATGCCGTGCAGGCCGAGGTTCTGTCCCGTTAGGAAAAGCCACGGCAGGGGTGTTTGCGGGGCAAGATAGTCTTCCGGACCACGTTTGCAGATGCCGTAGGCGCTGCCGCCCGGCGTTCCGGTGAAGCGCTCCCAGGTCTGCGGCGTACTGGTCCAGTATTTTTCGACAGCGTCCGGCAAACCCGGAAGACGCTCTGCGGCGATGTGGATGAGCGACAAGGCACGAGATGCCCGTTCGGAGCCGGGCATGACGGTTTGGGGCAGCGCCCCAGTATCAAGTTCGGAGCCGGGCATGACGGAAGCGGCATCAGCCGCTAGCGGAGGCCGTGAGGGGAGGCTTTGCGTGATAGCAGGCCGTAGCGGCGGGGTTTGGGGCAGCGCCCCAGTATCAAAGGCTAGCAGGTCGAGCGAGCGGGCGGAGCCGTCGGGAGCGGGCTCGCCGAAGTGGATCATCACTTTCCCGCTGAGGAAAATGCTGTGGTTGATATAGGGCAGGGCGCCGGGGCGCAGCTTCACGTTGACGGTGAAGATGCCCGGGCTGTCCTGGCGGGTTTCGATACGGGTGCGCCAGGCCTTTCGCACGGGATCGCGCAGCAGGCGGAGCAGGGCCTTGGGATGGATGGCGGACACGACGGCGTCGGCACTGAAGCAACTGCCATCGGCGCAGGTGACGGTCCTGTTTTCCACGATGGTGACTTGCTTGCGCAGGCGGATATCCTGCCCGAGGGCGAGCGCATCGGCCAGCGTTTTTCCACCGCCGCGCAAACGCCAGATACTGAGCTGGTAAGGCTCGAGTACGTGGCTTCGTTCGTCTTCCGTGCCGGCAGACAGGCGCAGGAAAGCATCGTCGCAGCCAATCAGTTCATCAGGTTCCATCGGAAGCCAGGGCAGATCCATCAAACCGAGCGGCCGGAAGATCTGTTCCAGCGGTTCGCCCGGGCCAAGCCCGCCGACGGAGTGGAAGCCCGTGTCAAAGCGGATCCCTTCGCGGACGAAGGTCTGGAGTGCGCCGCCGGCCTGTGCGCCCTGTTCCAGGATGGTCACAGCAAAGCCCCTCTGGGACAGGATCTTGCCGCAGAGCAGGCCGCTGAGTCCGGCCCCGATGATCAGGACGCGTTTTTTCACGATGCGTCAAAGGTTCCGGATGACGAGCGAGGAGTTTGTGCCGCCAAAACCGAAGGAGTTGGACAGGAACGTATCGAAATGGACGTCGAGCCGCTCGGCGGGGATCAGCAGCCGGGCGGAGTCCTCGTCGGGATGCTCGAAGTTGAGGTTCCGGGCGATGAAACCGTGCTTCATCATCAGCATCGAATAGACGATTTCGCTGGCGCCGGCCATCCACATTTCGTGGCCGGTCTGGCCTTTGGTGCTGGTGACCGGGATGCGGCGGTCGCCGATGATGCTGTAGATGGCCTTGGCCTCGTTGGTGTCGCCCACCTGCGTGGAGGTGGCGTGTGCATTGATATAGCCCAGTTCGCCGAGGTCGATGCCTGCGTGGCGGAGAGACATTTCCAGGGCGCGGCGCGGGCCGTCCACGTTGGGGGTGGAGATGTGTTCACCGTTGCTCGAGAAGCCGTAGCCCAGGACTTCGGCCAGAATCGGCGCGCCGCGGCGGACGGCCGACTCGTAGCTTTCGAGGATGACCGTAGCGGCGCCGCCGCCCGGGATCAGGCCGTCGCGGTCGCGGTCGAAGGGGCGGCTGGCCCTCTGGGGTTCGTCTTCCCGGGTAGAGAAGGCGGAGATGCCGTCGAAAGAGCCGGTGGCGGCGGCGTTCACTTCCTGCGCACCGCCGCAGACCACCATGTCCTGCAACCCGTTGCGGATGAGCAGCGCGCCCAGTCCGATGGCGTGGGAGCCGCTCGCGCAGGCGCCCGACACGGTGAGGTTGATGCCCTTGAGACGGAAGATCACGCTCAGGTTCATCGTCACGGTGGAGTTCATCGACTGGAAAATGGCGCCGGAGCCGCAGAGCATCGTGTCTTTCTTCTGGACGATGGTGCTGACCGACTTGTAGACGGCGTCGGCCGTGCTGTCGTTGCCGTAGAGGATTCCCACTTCGTGGGCGTCAAGCCAGTCCTGGTCGATGCGGGCGTGGCGCAGGGCATCGCGCGTGGCGCAGTAAGCGTATTGCGCCTGCTGGGGCATGTAAACCCGCTGGGAGCGGGGGAGTTCGCCTTTGAGTTCAGGCGTAGGCAGCTGCCCTGTCAGGCCGGAGCGGAAGCCCATTTCCTTGCGCAGGGGATCGAGGACGATGCCGGACTTGCCGGTGTACAGCGACTGGCAGACTTCTTCAAGCGAGGTGCCCAGACACGACCAGATGCCCATTCCCGTGATGACGACGCGATTTCGCATAAGACTTTTCAAGCGTTTGTTCCAGTATGCAAAGATACGCATTTTTCCGTTTTTCGGGATTATTGAGTATCTTTGTATCTTATATAACTATAACCTGAACTATCTTATGCATCTTGCTCCGTCCCTGTCCGTCTATACAAGGGAACAACTCAGTGCCCGGCAGGCCCAGCGCCTGGCCGAGTTCATCGCCTTCGGCCCCATCGTCTTCCAGGCTTGCCGCCTCCTGCTGGAATTCGGCATCCTCGGAGCCCTGCGCGATGCGGACGGTGGGCTGACCGTGGAAGAGACGGCCGAAAAGACGGATATCTCCGTCTATGCGGCGAAGGTCCTTCTCGAAGCCGGCCTCTCCTGCAGTGTCGTGCTGGTGGATCCCGAGACCGACCGCTTCCAGCTTTCGAAGACGGGCTGGTTCCTGCTCAACGACCCTTCCACGCGGGTGAACATGGCCTTCAACCACCACGTGAACTACCTGGGTTTCTTTAAGTTGGATGAAGCGCTCAAGGAAGGACGTCCTGCGGGTCTTTCTGCGCTCGGTGATTGGGACACCATCTATGAAGGCCTTTCCACTCTGCCGGAAGCCGCCCGCAAGAGCTGGTTCGACTTCGACCATTTCTATTCCGACCACTCTTTTGCCGAAGCGCTCGAAATCGTTTTCGCCTTCCGGCCCAAGCGCCTGCTCGATGTCGGCGGCAACACGGGTCGCTGGGCGATACAGTGTGTGCGGCATGACCCCGACGTGCAGGTGACGATTGCCGACCTGCCGCAGCAGATCGGCCTGATGCGGGAGCAGACGGCCGGAGAGCCCGGGGCTGACCGCATCGACGGCTACGCCGTCAACCTGCTCGACCCCGATGCCTGCCTCCCCGCCGACAAGCGGTTCGACATCGTATGGATGAGCCAGTTCCTCGACTGTTTCAGCGAGGAGCAGATCGAATCGATCCTGCGGCGGACGGCCGCCATCCTCAGGCCGGAATCCCGCCTGTGCATCATGGAGACCTTCTGGGACCGCCAGCGTTTCGAGCCGGCCTCGTTCTGCCTGACCATGACCAGCCTCTACTTCACGGCCATGGCCAACGGCAACAGCAAGATGTATCATTCCGACGATTTCATCCGGATCGTCGACCGCGCCGGACTGGCGGTGGAAGCCATCCACGACGGCCTGGGTCAGGGCCACACCATTCTGGTCTGTAAATTGAAATAAATCATCGATAATGATAAGCAACGATATGGATATCAACGAAATCAAAGACAAAATCAAAGGTTTTCTGGTTGACGAGATGGAAATCGATCCCGGGAAAATCGCCCCGGAGGCACGCCTGAAGGAAGACCTGGGTATCGACAGCCTCGAGGTGGTGGACATCATCGTGCTCGTGGAACAGGAGTTCGGCTTCAAGATGAAACCGGAGGACTTCAAGGAACTGAAGACTTTCGACCAGTTCTGCCAGTTTATCGCCCTGAAACTTGCCTAGGTACTTTTGGAGACCTACGACCATAGCAACTGGCACGGCACCACCGGCGGCACGCCGTGGATGCAGCGGACGCTCCTCTGGCTGTTCCGTTTCATCCCGACTGGCTTCTTCTATGCCGTCACGGCGCTGGTCATCCCTTTCTATATGCTCTTTGACCGGCGGGGCTACCGGGCGTCCTATGCCTTCTATCGCAAGCGTCTCGGCCGCGGGCCTCTCCATTCCTTCCTGAGCGTCTATGCCAATGAGTTCAAACTCGGGCAGGTGGTGATGGACCGTTTCGCCCTGTATGCCGGCCGCAAGTTCGATATGCAGGTCGACGGAATGCCGGAATTCGAACGTCTGTCGGCGGCCGAACCGGGATTTGTGCAGGTGAGTTCCCACGTGGGCAACTACGAGATGGCCGGCTACACTCTCCAGACGCCGAAGAAGCGGATGTATGCCCTGGTCTTCGCAGGGGAGAAGGAGACGGTGATGCAGCAGCGGGCGCTCCGTTTCGGCCAGTCAAACATTGAAATGGTTCCTATCGCCGGAGATATGTCCCACCTGTTCACCTTGAACGCGGCACTGCTTGAAGGCAGTATCGTCAGTATGCCGGGCGACCGGATCTTCGGTTCGCAGAAGAGTATTACCTGCCGCTTTTTCGACGCGCCCGCGCCATTTCCCGCCGGCCCGTTCCTGCTGGCGGCCCAGCGCTCGGTTGCGATGCTGGCCGTCTTCGTGATGAAGGAAGGCACCCGACGCTATCAGGCCTATGTTCGTCCTGTCGGCGAAGGAATCGATGCCGGACTTCCGGCACGGGTCAGGGCCGAGGCAATGGCTTCTTCCTTCGCCGGACTGCTGGAGGAAGTGGTGCGCCGCTACCCGACGCAGTGGTTCAATTTTTATGATTTTTGGAAATGACCGATTTCGACCAGATACCGATCCTGAGCATCCTTCCGCAGCGGCCGCCCTTCGTCTTTGTGGACAAGCTGCTCCACTACGACGAAGAACTGACGCGGACTTCGTTCCGGATTCCGCAGGATGCGCTTTTCGTGGAGAATGGCGTTTTCAGGACAGCCGGACTGGTTGAACACATGGCCCAGTCCGCTGCCGCCCGCACGGGCTACGTCGCCCGTTACGTGCTGCATATCCCTGTGACGGTCGGCTATATCGGCAGCGTGCGGAAACTCCGCATCCTGCGCCATCCGGCCGTCGGCGAAACGCTCGAGACGTCGGTGTATGTACGGCAGGATATCTTTGGCATCACCCTGACCGACATCGAGGTACGAAGCAGCGACCAGCTGCTGGCCACCGCCTCGATGAAAACGGCCACAACCGATAAGGAGATTGCGGAATGAAGCAGAAGGTGTATGCAGTCGCCGGCAATATCCTTTCTCCGCTGGGATTTACCGCGGAGGAAAATTTCCGTGCAGTCGTGGAAGGACGCAGCGGTGTCGCGCCGCAGGAAGGGACGTTCGGCATCCCGGAGCCTTTCTGCGCCTCGCTTTTCGATCGCGGGCAGGTCGCAGAATACGCTGCCGCGGAAGGCATAACCGGCTACAATCTCTTCGAGACTTTGCTGATTCTTTCCATCCGGGACGCCGTCCGCCGTGCCGGTATCGACGCCGTCTCTTCGCGGGTAGCTTTCGTGATTTCGTCCATCAAGGGCAATGTCGAGGAACTCGGCGAAGATGAGTCCGAAGTCCCCGTCACCGTATCTGCCGGTCACGTGGCCGCTTTCTTCGGACAGAATGCAGCGCCGCTGGTGGTCTCCAATGCCTGCATTTCGGGCCTGAGCGCCCTGATCCACGCCCGGCGGATGCTCCTTTCCGGTCAGTACGACTACGTCGTGGTGGCCGGTGCCGAAGTGCAGTCGCGCTTCATCGTGTCGGGCTTCCAGTCGCTCAAGGCACTTTCGCCGGAACCCTGCCGGCCTTTCGACGCCGAGCGTTGCGGCCTGAACCTGGGCGAGGCGGCCGCTACGATGGTGCTCTCCCGCGCCGAAGTCTGTCCACCGGAATCCTGGGAGCTGGTTGACGGGGCGACGCGCAACGACGCCAACCATATTTCCGGCCCGTCCCGGACCGGGGAGGGGAGCTACAAGGCCTTGCGTTATGTGCTGGCGTGCTGCGATCCCGAAGAGTTGGCTTTTGTCAACGTGCACGGCACCTCGACCCTCTACAATGACGAGATGGAATCGATCGCCCTGCACCGCGCCGGTCTTTCCGACGTGCCGCTCAACGCCCTCAAGGGCTTCTTCGGCCATACGATGGGAGCGGCGGGCATCCTGGAGTCGCTCATTTCGATGCAGGCGGCCGATGCCGGCATCGTGCCGGGCACCCTGGGCTTCGGCAAAATGGGCGTTTCTTATCCCGTGAATGTATGCGCAGCGAACCGTACGACCGACAAGCACGCGTTCATCAAGCTGCTGTCAGGTTTCGGCGGTTGCAATGCCGCCCTGCTTTTCAGAAAAGGAGGTGCCCGATGAAGATTGTCCACAGCGTCCACATCCTGCCCGATGCCGTCCGGCTCGACGGCGTGGCCCTGCCCGTTGAGGAACAGGGCGCGGAATTGCTTTCCGCTCTCTACCGGGCGTACGTGAAGGACTATCCCAAGTTTTTCAAGATGGACCTGCTCTCGAAGCTGGGCGTCATCGCCACGGAACTGCTCGTGAAAGACGAGCCGGGGCGCTTCACCCCGCGGGAAGACCGGGCCGTACTGCTGCTGAGCCATAGCGGCCCGCTCTGCGATGACCGCAATTACCAGAAAACCATCTCCGGAGACGATTATTTCCCGAGTCCGGCCCTGTTCGTCTATACGCTGGCCAACATCGTGACGGGCGAGATCGCCATCCGCAACAAATATGAAGGAGACACCACGGCCTACGGGCTGGAGGCCTTCGATCCTGCACAGCTGGTGGCGGTGGTGCGCGACGCGTTCGAAGACCGCGTCACGACCTCGGCCATTTGCGGCTGGGCGGAGTGCATCGACGCCGGAAACTTTGAAGCGCTCCTGCTCCTGGTGGAGCAGGATGCCCCCGAAGGACGGCCGTTTACCGTTCAAACCCTGGAAGAAATCAAAAAAGCATAGAGAAATCACCATGAACGAAGAATTGATCGAACAGCTCAAGCTGCAGATTATCGAAGCCCTGAACCTGGAGGGCATGACTCCCGCGGATATCGATGACAACGCGCCGCTCTTCGGCGACGGCCTGGGTCTGGACTCCATCGACGTGCTGGAACTGATCGTCCTGATCGAGAAGAACTACGGCATCCGTCTGACCAGTCCGGCAGAAGGCAAACAGGTCTTCCAGTCGGTGGCCGTGATGGCCGATTACGTCGCCAAGAACCGTAAGAAATAACTGCACGACATGCCCGGCCGCATCTTCATCACTGGCTCCGGCGTGGTCTCGGCTATCGGGACCGGCCGTGCGGAAACGCTCGCCTCGCTCCGGGAGGGTCGCTCCGGCATTGCCCCGGTGCGCTACCTGGAGACGGCCGACCGGGGGTTCCTGCTGGGTGAAGTAAGGCAGACGGACGGGCAGTTGAAAGAACGGCTCGGTCTGAAGGCCGACGCCGTCATCTCGCGTACGAGCTTGCTGGGCATCGTTGCCTTGCAGGAGGCGCTCTCCGAAGCCGGACTTGGCCGCGATGCCTGCGCTGCCATGCCCCTGATTTCCGGCACGACGGTGGGAGGCATGGATCAGAGCGAGCGCTACTACCGGGAGTTCCTTTCTCCGGAACACCAGCACGACGATTATATCGCCATTCACGACTGTGGTGCGTCGACCGACGCCATCGCGGACTATTTCGGCGGGTTCTCTTTCGCCACAACCCTCTCGACCGCCTGTTCCTCGGCGGCGAACGCTGTGATCCTGGGTGCCAATCTGATCCGGGCGGGCAGGGCGGAACGTGTGGCCGTAGGCGGCAGTGAAAGCCTCTCGGATTTCCATCTCCATGGTTTCGATTCGCTGATGATCGTGGACCGGCAGCTTTGCCGTCCCTTCGACCGGACGCGCGCCGGCCTGAATCTGGGCGAGGGTGCCGCCTTCCTGATCCTTGAGTCTGAAGAAGCGGCGCTGCAGCGGGGTGCAAGTCCGCTGGCCGTCCTTTCGGGATATGGCAACGCATGCGACGCTTTTCACCAGACGGCGTCTTCCGAGAACGGAGAAGGTCCCTTCCGGGCGATGCGGCAGGCCCTGACGATGGCGGGGATTCCCGCCTCGGCCGTCTCTTATGTCAACGCCCACGGAACCGGCACTCCCAACAATGACGCCAGTGAAAGCGAGGCCATCCGCCGCGTTTTCGGACAGGCTTACCCGCCAGTTTCCTCGACGAAAGGCTTTACGGGCCATACTACCAGCGCCTCGGGATCGATCGAGGCTGTCTTCTGCCTGTTGGCTATGCGGTACGGCTTCCTCCCGGCAAATCTCAATTGGCGGGAACCGGATCCGGCCTGCATCGTCCCCGTGACGGAGCTGCGTACCGGTGTCCGGCTCGACCATGTCCTTTGCAACGCCTTCGGCTTCGGCGGCAACGATTCGTCCCTTTTATTCTCCCGGTTTGCGTGATGGAACGGAAAGTCTATATCAAAGCCCTCTCGCGGATTTCGCTCCGCCATCCGGATCCCGACTATACCGGGATGTTCCCGGTGATGGAGGCGCGCCGCATGTCACGGCTGATGAAGCGGGCGCTGGCGGTCTCGAAGCAGGCACTGGCCCTTTCAGACGTGACCGTACCCGATGCCATCGTGACCGGAACGGGATTGGGCTGCATTGCGAATACCGAACAATTCCTCCGTCCGCTGCTCGGCCTGTCCGATGCACCGCTGCGTCCTACGCACTTCATGCAGTCGACCCATAACACGATCAGTTCGCTGATTGCCATCAAGCTCGGCTGTCATGGTTACAACGCCACCTATTCGCAGGGTGGAATCTCCTTCGAGAGCGCCCTGCTCGATGCCTTCCTCCAACTGCGGCTCGGGATGATAGGAACCGCCCTGGTCGGCGCCTTCGAAGAGATGACGCCCGATTATGCGGCGATGCTCGAGAAAACCGGCTGGTCCGGCGTCCGGACGGACGACGGCCGCCTGTCGGAAACGGCCGCCGCCCTGCTGCTCACCGCATCGCCCGATGGCGCGCTCTGCGAACTCGCCGACATCCGCCTCGGCGCCGAGGCTGCTTCGACCACGACGTCATGCCCGGCACCGACCGGGCATCTCACCCGTGCCGATTACGTCCCGCTCTACGGCGACAACTTCTGTGTCTCCGCCCTGGGCGCTTGCGACGCTGTAGAACGCGTCGCCGCCGGCGATTGCGACAATCTCCTCCTGGAAAACGACTTCCACGGGAAGTCCCGTTCAAGCATTTTATTCAGAAGCCTATGTGGAAGATAGTCCCCCTGGCTCTCCTGCAGAGCTTTTTCCTTGCCGGTGGGCAGGTCATGCTGAAACTGGCCATGGCGGCCTCCGGCCCTTTCAAATGGTCGTGGTCGTTCTTCCGGGCTCAGCTGACCAACTGGTGGTTCCTGGGCTGCGGCATCTCTTTCGGCGTGGCTACGGTGCTGTGGTTGTACCTGTTGAAGCATTTTCCGTTCAGCATCGTGTATCCGCTTTCGAGCCTGAGTTACATTTTCGGCATGATTGCTGCCATCCTGATTTTCCGTGAACAAGTGGAATGGAGCCAGTGGCTGGGCGTACTGCTCATCATGGCGGGTTCCGCGTTGATGGTCAAATGAGAATGATGAAAAAGATACTGCTTTTTGTGACCTTCCTGCTGGGCTGCCTTCCGCTGATGGCGCAGGCTCCCGTGTGCCTGGAAGGTGCCGAACGCGGGAAGGCGATGGCGTCAATCCTGAAGGCCAATGACATCCGTACCTCGCTGCAGTTCCGTTTCGTGATGACACGCCACAGTGCGTTGCTGACCGAAGCCCTGAAGAGCCGCGGCAAGGCTTATTACATCTATCCCGACAAGGTCCGCTGGGAAGTGGAGCAACCCCGCCCGAGCGTGTTTGTGCTCAACGGAGCGACGACCACCGACCGCCGGCAGCAGACCCTGCTCCGGAATGTGTCGAAAATCGCCGAAAAAGGTCTGGTCAACGAGGCAGACTTCACCGTGAAGGTGTATCAGACACCCGGCCAGTGGCAGGTCGACCTGGTTCCGCTGCGGCGCGACCTGGGCCAGCTGTTCTCGCTCATCACCCTGCTGGCCGATCCGTCGACTGGGGCGCTCCGCTCCATCGTGCTGACCGAGACCAGCGGCGACATCACTTCCCTCGAACTGAATTCCCTCGTCAAGGGACAACCGCTCGACGAGGCGCTTTTCCGTCAACCCTGATCCGCCTATGCTCTGCGACAATCTCTATACGCTCCTTTCCCTGGAAACCACGCAGCAAGGCTGCCTGGCGCAGATCCGTCTGCTGCCGGAGAGCCCCATTTATGCGGCGCATTTCAAGGGAATGCCCGTCACGCCCGGGGCCTGTCTGGTCGAGATGGCTGCGGAACTGGCTTCGCGCCGGGCCGGCCGTCCGCTCGACGTGGCGGAAGCACCGGACATCCGTTTCCTGCATCCCATCCTTCCCGGCGAGACGACCGAAATGACGGTTCAGCTCGAGGTTGATCCTGCGACGGACCTTTGGTCTGTGCAATTCAGCGCAGGCGAGACGCTCTGCGCCCGGATGAAACTCGTTCTCAAACCCTGATGATGGAGGAGCGCCGCAAAGATATCTGTGTCATCATCCCGACGTACAACAACGCCGGCACGGTGCTGGATGTGGTTACGCGTGCGCTCGCGCAAAATATGCCCGTCGTCGTCGTGGACGACGGTTGCACCGACGGCACGCAAGCCCTGCTCTCAGGAGCGGATCTGCCGGTAAAGGTGCTCAGGCACGAACACAACCGCGGCAAGGGAATAGCCCTTCGCACCGGCTTGGAATACGCCCGCAAGGAAGGCTATCGTTACGCCGTGACGCTCGACGCGGACGGCCAGCATTTTCCTGAAGACCTGCCGCTTTTCCTTTCGGCCATTGAGGCCCATCCCGGTTCACTGGTCCTGGGCAGCCGCGACCTGGCCGCCGAGAACATGCCGGGCGGCAATACCTTTGCCAACCGCTTCTCGAACTTCTGGTTCCGGCTCCAGACCGGGCACCGCGTTCCCGACACGCAGACGGGTTACCGTGCCTATCCGCTCGACCGCCTGCCCAGCCTCAGGATCCTGACCGCCCGTTATGAAGCGGAACTCTCCCTGCTGGTTTTCTCGGCCTGGAAGGGTATCGAAATCGTCCCCGTCCCCATCCGGGTGTGTTATCCCGAAGACAGGGTGTCGAGTTTCCGGCCTTTCCGCGATTTCTTCCGCATCAGCGTCCTGAATACCGTTCTCTGCATCCTGGCCCTGGTCTACGGCTATCCCCGGATGCTGCTTGAAAAGTTGAAACGATGAAGCAGGCGATCCTCCGGCTCTACGACTATCTCTCGGCGCATAAGCCGCTGGTGTGGGTGCTGCTGGCCGCCCTGCTGACCCTGTTCCTGCTCTCTGCCCTCCGCATGGGCTACCAGGAAGATATCTCGGCTTTCCTGCCGCACGATGAAGAGGCGGAGCGTTACGCGGACATCTACCAGCGGCTTGGCGGACAAGACAAGATCGCCGTGTTCTTCGAAGGGGAAGGGGAGCCTGAAGAAGCCGTGGACGGCATCCTGGCGGCTATGGACTGCTTCGCCGAGACCTGGGAAGCGCGCGATACCCTCGGGTGGGTCTCCGACCTGCAGGTATCCGTCGATGGCGGGCAGATCCGGGAAGTTTTCGATTTCATCTCGGCAGGTGTGCCTTATTTCCTTACGGATGAAGATTATACGCGAATCGACTCGCTGCTCGCACAACCGGGCTATGTGGGCGCGCGGCTGGACGAAGTCAGGCAGTCGCTCTATGCGCCCGGCCAGGCACTGACGAGAGATTGGCTCCGGAGCGACCCGCTTGGCCTCTTCTCGCCGGTCCTCACGCGCTTGGGTGATCTGAACCCCGTGAGCAACAATCGGATGGAGGACGGTCATATCTTCACCTCCGACGGCCGCTGCGGCGTGGTGTTCTTCAATTCTCCTTTCGGCGGCAGCGAATCCGGCCGCAACGCCGACCTGGCGAAGCTGCTCGCGGACGTGTCGGTGCAGGTGCAGGCCGATTGCCCCGGCGTACACGTTTTCTCGACAGGCGGGCCGCTGGTGGCAGCCGAGAATGCGTCCCGTATCAAGAAAGACAGCCTCCTGGCGGTCGCCATCGCCCTGCTGCTTATCGGTCTGGTGCTCTGGCTGTCGTTCCGCCGCTTCTCCGATGTCCTCTGGATCGGTGTGACGATTCTCTTCGGCGCGGCTTTCGCGCTGGGCGTGCTCGCGCTCTTCAAGAGTTCGATCTCGATCATCATCCTGGGCATCGGCTCGATGATCATCGGCATCGCCGTGAACTATCCGCTCCACTATGTGGACCATCTGAAATACCAGAAAGACAAGCGCAAGACGCTCGCCGACCAGATCAATCCGCTGTTGGTGGGCAACATCACCACGGTGGGCGCCTTCCTGTCGCTGTTGCTGCTCAGAGCGGGTGCCCTGCACGATTTCGGTCTGATGGGCGCGCTGATGCTGGCGGGAACCATCCTGTTCGTCCTGGTTTTCCTGCCCGTGCTCGTGCCGCAGGCCAGAAAGGAGCGCCGGACGCTCCGCCTGGACTGGGACCGCCATCTGAATCCTTCCCCGACAGTCCAGCGCATCGTGCTTGCCGGATTCCTCGTCCTGACGGTCGTGTTCTATTTCCTGAGCCGGAAGATCTCGTTCGACGCCGACATGCAGCACATCAATTATATGACGGCCGACCAGCGGCGCGGCTTCGCCCTGCTGGAAGAACTGGGCGAGAGCCGTCCGGGCTTCGAGACCGTGTATGTCGTCTCGCAGGCCCCCTCGGTGGATGCTGCCTTGGCGCGCAACGAGAAACTTCTTGCCGCCCTTTCCCGGGAAAATGGTCCGCTGCAGTCGCTCTCTCCTTTGTTCCCCTCGCTCGATGAGCAGGGACGGCGACTCGCGGCCTGGGAGGCTTTCCTGCAGCGGTATCCCGGCCTTTCGGCCGACCTGCAGCGCGAGGCGCAGGCGCGGGGTTTCGCTCCGGCTGCCTTTGCGCCGTTCCTGCAACTGCTCGGGCGCACCTTCGTGCCTCAGCCTGAAACCTGGTTCGCGCCGGTCGCCCGCTCCTTGGGCGCGGCGATGTATCTGCCGGATGAGGGAAGGACCAGCCTGGTCAACTACGCGCAGGTGCCGGTTGCAGAAGCGGAGGCCTACAAGGCATCCGTCCGGGCGCGCTTGCGGGATGCTCAACTGGACGATTGCTTTTGTTTCAATGCGGCCGATGTCAACGGCCGGCTCGTGAACGCCCTTTCGCTCGACTTCGACAAGATCGGGCTCCTGTGTTCGCTGATCGTCTTCTTCTTCCTGTGGTTCTCGTTCCGCCGCATCGAACTGAGCGTGCTTTCGTTCCTGCCGCTGGCGGTGGGCTGGATCTGGATCCTGGGCATCATGCAGTTGCTCGGGCTGCGGTTCAACATCGTCAACATCATGCTGGCTACGTTCATTTTCGGCCAGGGGGATGACTATACCATTTTCATCACGGAAGGCCTGATGTACGAGCATGCCTGTGGCAAGAAGATCCTGCGCTCCTACAAGAACTGCGTGATGCTCTCGGCGCTGATCATGCTCATCGGCATCGGCGCCCTGATCGTGGCGCGGCATCCGGCCATGAAATCGCTTTCGCAGGTGACCATTATCGGCATGTTCACCGTCGTAATGATGGCCTGGTATCTGCCGCCGCTGGTCTTCCGCTGGCTGACCCGCAAGAAGGGGAAGGTACGCGAAGTCCCCGTGACCTTTGCACGTCTGCTCAAGACAGGCTACATCCTGGTGATGTTCTCGCTGGCGATGCTGGTCTTCAGCATCGGCGCGACACTGTTCTTCCTCTTCGGCAAGGACACCGACAGCAAGCGGCTGCGCTACCACAAAGCCATCCAGCGCCTCGCCCGGGCAGCCATCCGCTCGATACCCGGGGCGAAATATACGCTGCACAATCCCCGGAAGGAAGATTTCAGCAAGCCTGCCATCTATGTCTGCAACCACCAGTCGCACTTCGACGTGCTTGCGCTGCTGGCCCTGCAGCCGAAACTGGTGTTCATGACCAACGAATGGGCGTGGAAGTTCTACGGGCCGGTCATCCGCAAGGCGGAGTTCTATCCGGCTTCCTACGGCCTGGAAAAGAGCAGCGAACATATGAAGAGCCTGCTTTCCCGCGGCTATTCGGTGGCCATCTTCCCGGAAGGTACGCGGAGCGCGGACTGCAGCATCCAGCGCTTCCATCGCGGCGCCTTCCTGGCAGCCCGTGAGCTGGGCCTCGACATCCTCCCGCTCTACATCCACGGTTTCGGCTACGCCCTTCCCAAACACGAGTTCCTCCTGCGCAAGGCAGATCTCTCCCTGGAAGTGGGGCAGCGGATCCAGGTGCCTGAAGGTGACATCGCCGCCTTCACCCGGGAGATGCGTCATCACTATGTGGAACAATACGAGCGGATCCGGCGGGACCGCGAGACGGCTTCCTACAATGCTCCGTACGTACGCTATCAATATCTCTACAAAGGGGTAGACGCGATGCGGGCCTGTGCCGCCGCGCTCAAGAAAGAGTCGCTCGAGACCGTCGACCGGATTCCGGATACAGTCCGGACCATCGTGGTGGAAGACAGCGGTTTCGGCGCGTTCGCGCTGCTGCTGGCCCTGTCGCACCGCGACAAGGAAATCCATGCTTATGAATCCGACGAGGAACAGTATCTGACGGCCGTCCGCTGCAGCGCCGTTCCAGCCAATCTCCATTATGTCCACGCTGCGCCGGACTGTGAACGCGTCGCAGCCGACCTTACTCTCCATTCCTGCCTATGAAACGAATCCTCCTGCTTTTTTTCCTCCTTAGTCTGAGCCTTCCGGTCTTTGCCGAGAAAATCCGTATCTGGGACGGGACGTCCGTCGAGGCCCCCGATGTCGTGATGACGCCTTTCCTTCCGGACCGTCCGGTGGGAGCCAAGCCGGTTCCGGCGGTGATCGTCTGCCCGGGTGGCAGCTATTTCTGGCTCGATACGGAAAGAGAGGGGAGGATGGTGGCCCAGTGGCTGCAGGAGCAGGGGTTCGCGGCCTTCCTGCTGGAATACCGGACGGGTGGCTGGTTCAACTACACCTTTCATACCCACTTCCTTTTCTCGGGGCATCACTATCCGGAAATGCTGGAGGACATCCAGCGGGCCATCCAGCTTGTCCGGGAAAATGCCACTGCATACGGCGTGAACCCTGACCGGGTGGGAACCATGGGATTCTCTGCCGGAGGACACCTGGTGATGATCTCGGCGGAGCTTTATGATGTCGATTACCTCTCGCCCGTGGGCGTGGAATGCCGCGTGTCGCTGCGACCGGACTTCGTGGCGCCCATCTATCCGGTGGTCACGCTCGAAGACCGCGAATTCGTCCATAGCCGTTCGCGGCGCGGCCTGCTGGGTGTCGATGCGAAAAAAGACCCCGTACTGCGCGACCTGCTTTCCGCGGAGCGGCACGTCTCCGGCACGACGCCGCCGGTGTTCCTCCTCAATTGTGTGGACGACCCGGTCGTGGACTACCGCAATTCCGTGGTGCTGGATTCTGCCCTGACGGCAAACAAAGTACCGCATTCATACGTACAATACAAAATAGGCGGACATGGTTTCGGCGCCGATCCCGAAAAGTTTTCTTCGGAGACGGGCTACTGGCAGGAAACCTTCCTCCGCTGGTTCAAAACGCTTTTTGCCGATGAAGACTGATATCGAATTCGAATCTCCCGCGGTCATCAAGGCCTTCCAGGAGCAGCGGCTGCAGGAGGCACTGGCCTACCTGCAGGCGAAATCTCCTTACTACCAGCGCTCATTCCGTGAAAACGGCGTGGACGTGAATTCGATCCGTTATCTGGAAGACCTGACCCGTCTTCCGTTCACGGAGAAGAAGGACCTGCAGCTGCACAACTGGGACTTCCTGTGCTGCCCCCGGGAAAAGATTGTCGATTACGTAACCACGTCGGGGACGCTCGGTGAGCCGGTCTCCTTTGCCTGCTCCGAGAAAGACCTGCAGCGACTCGCTTTCAACGAGAAGAAATCCTTTGCCTGTGCCGGCCTGGGTCCGGGCAACATCCTGCAGCTGATGACGACCATCGACAAGCGTTTCATGGCGGGCCTGGCCTATTTCCTGGGCATCCGCGAGCTGGGCGCCAGCATTATCCGCGTGGGCAACGGCATTCCGGAGCTGCAGTGGGATACCATCGAACGGCTGCATCCCGATGCCATCATGTGCGTGCCTTCGTTCATTCCGCGCCTGATCCGTTATGCGGAAGAGCACGGCATCGATTACCGCGCCAGCAGCGTGCGCAAGATCATCGGCATCGGCGAAGGTATGCGCGACCAGGATTTCAACCTGAACCTGCTGGGCCGCCGCATCAAGGAAAAATGGGACGTGGAACTCTATGCCACGTACTCTTCCACCGAGATGGGTGCCACTTTCTCCGAATGTCCGTACGGTTGCGGCGGTCACGTGCATCCGGAGCTCATCATCGTGGAAATCATCGGGGAAGACGACCAGCCTGTACCGGATGGTCAGGTGGGCGAGATCGTCGTCACCACGCTCGGGGTGGAAGGCATGCCGCTGCTGCGTTTCCGTACGGGCGATATGGCCGCCAAGATCACGGACCAGTGCCGCTGCGGCCGCTGGTCGTACCGGCTCACGCCGCTGGTGGGCCGCAAGAACAACATGATCAAATTCAAGGGCACGACCCTCTATCCGCCGATGATCGTCGACGTGCTCGACAACTGCCGCGACATCGCCAATTACCAGTTGGTCCTGAGCCTGAACGACCTGGGAAACGATGACGTGAAAGTCCGCATCGGCGTGCCCGATCCGGATCCCGACTGCGACGCACGGTTGATAGCGGACCTGAAGAACACCTTCCGTGCGAAGATCCGCGTGGCGCCCGAAGTCGAGGTGTGCCGCGCCGACCTGCTGGCACGTGACATCTATCTGGAATCTAGTCGCAAACCCCTGAAGGTCGTTGACCTCCGCCCCAAAACAGCCCCTTCGAAATGATACAGTTACCCAGCGAGTTCGACGATATCCGTCCTTATTATGATTCGGAAATCCCGGCAGCCATGGAGCGCATGGCTTCCGACCCGATCCTGATTCCGGCCCTCAAGTTCATCGACAAGCAGATGGACGTGGAGACCTTCAAGGCCCATCTGCGCAGGATCAAGACCTCCGACCAGTTCCAGGTCGAAGTGATGTTGCCGCTGTGCATGGCCATCGTCGGCAAGACGATCGACAAGTTCACTTCCAGCGGCGCGGAGCACATCGACGGAAGTCACGGCACGCTTTACATCTCCAATCACCGCGATATCGTGATGGACGCCTATCTGCACCAGATCGTCCTGCACGAATACGGGCTGGAAACCTGCCACATCACTTTCGGCAGCAACCTCATGGAACCGCAGTTCGTGGTCGATTTCGGCTTGTCCAACAAGATGTTCCGCACAGACCGAAAGACGAGCAACGTGCGCAGTTTCCTCCGCTCGTCGCAGCATCTGTCCGCTTACATCAACTATGTGGTCACGCACGGCGAGTCGCTTTGGATCGCCCAGCGCAACGGCCGGACGAAGGACGGATGCGACCAGACCGAACCGGGGCTGGTCCGTATGCTGCTGATGGGCGGCAACCGGCGTTCTCAGATCGAAGCCCTGCATATCACGCCGCTGTCCGTCTCTTATCAGTGGGAGCCCTGCGATATCCTGAAGGCCGTGGAGCGTTACCGTTCGCTCGATGGAATGCCCTATGTCAAGGCACAGGGCGAAGACCTGCAGAGCATCATTACGGGCATCACTTCGCCGAAAGGGAACGTCCACCTGTCATTCGGCCATCCGATCGATACCTCCGGCTTCTGCGACCCGCTCCGTCGCGAGGACATCCACTCCGTGGCTGCCCAGATCGACGCGCAGGTATGGCGGGGCTACAGGTTGTGGGATACGAACTATGTGGGGTATGACCTGCTCAACGGAAGTTCCCGCTTCGCCGGTCTGTACACGCCGGAGCTCAAGGAGCGCTTCCTCGATAAGATGCAGCGGGACATCAGCGGCTATCCTTCCCTGGAAGAAAGCAAGCTGCGTGAACTTTACCTGAAGATTTACGCCGGACCGGTGTATCAGAGTCCGGACGCCTTGAAAGACTAGCGCCGGAGCCACTTTTCCGGATCCTGCTTGTCGGTGCCCTTCCAGACCTGGAAGTGGAGCGACGAGGCGTTTCCATCCACTTCGAGGGTACCGAGCTTTTCTCCGGTCTTGATCTTCTGCCCGCTCTTCACGCTGACTTTGGAAAGTTTGCAGTACAGGGTGAAATACTCGCCGTGCTGCACCAGCACGCACTGGTTGTAGCCCGGCATGACGATGATCTTGCGTACTTCGCCGTCGAATACGCTGAATACGTCGGCCCCTTTGGCCGTGGAGAAGGTGATGCCGGGATTGTCGGGCAGCTTGAGGTTCTTGTAAACGGGGTGGTTGTGCACGCCGAAGCGTTCCGTGATGACACCCTGCTTCAGCGGCCAGGGCAGTTTGCCCTTGTTCTTCGCGAATTCGCCCGAGAGGGCCGTGTCAACCTTGGTCTGGTCTTTCTTCTGTTCGGCCACGGTCGACTTGAGCATCTTCTGGATTTCCTTGTTGAGCCGGTCCACCTCCTTGCGCTTGGCCGCCAGGTCGGCGCGATACTGTTTCTCGCTCTTGGCCAGGCGCTTCATGTCTTCCTGCGACTGCTTCTGCTCGGCTACGAGCTTCTTGTATTCCTCCTCCCGCTCCGCGCGGGTCGACTGTGCTTCGGCCTTGATGGCCGCGAGTTTCTCTCTCTCCTGGTGCAGTTCGTCCTGCTTCTCGCGCATCTTGTCCGCCTGGAGGCTCACTTCGCTGGCCAGGCTCTTGAGGAAGGCGAAGCGCCGGTAGCCCTGCCCGATGTTTTCGCTCGAGAGGATGTAGAGGAACCACACGCGTGTGTCGCGGTTCTTGTAGGTGTTGTAGATGAGCTTCTCGTAGTAGGTTTCCAGCGTGTCGAGCTCTTTCTGGAGCCGGTTGATCTCGCGCTGCTTGGCGGTCATCTCGTCGTTGATCAGGGCGATCTTCTTGTCGAGGTCCGAGATCAGCGTCTGGCGGTTGGTCACCCGCCGGCGGATGAGCGTAAGTTGTTCGGTAGTGGCTTTCTGCTTGCTGGTGATCGACTTGAGCTGGTTGTCGATGAAATTGATCTCCTCTTCGATCTTGCGCTTGCGCTCGGTCTGCTTCGAGACGTCCTGCCCGAAGGCGGACGTGCCCAGAAGCAAGAGGGTAAGCAGGAGGAGGAACCGTTTCATCGCCGCGTCTTTAATCGTCCGTCATGGCTGCCGCCTGGTTGAAGTAGATGTTGGCCAGGTCTTTCTCCCCGAGTTTTTCCAGCACCACGGCATAGTGCTGCAGGATGGTCTTGCTCTCCTTGCCGCCGTAGAGCATGGCGTGCTTGAAGATGGCCTTCGCCTCGATATCCTCCCCGAGCAGGTGCAGGATCCAGGCATAGGTGTCCAGATAGGTGGGATTGTCGGGCTCAGCGGTGATGGTCTTGCGGCTCATCTCCTTGGCTTTCTTGAGGTTCTTGCCTTCCAGGGAGAGGTAGTAGGCGTAGTTGTTGAGCACCGGATTGTAGTCCGGGTCGATCTTCAGGGCGCGTTCGTAGTATTTATAGGCCTTCTTGCTGTCACCTTTGAGGTGATAGATGTCGCCGATGGACGAGCAGGTGACCTTCATCACTGTCGTGTCTTTCGGATTGAGATTGAGAATCCGCTCGTAGTCGGTCAGGGAGGCGTCGTAGTCCTTCTGCTGCAGGTTGGCGATGGCCCTCAGCTGGAGAATGTCGGGATTGTCGGGGAAGCTTTCGATGGCTGCCGAGGACTGTTCGGCGAGCGCCTGCCAGGACTGCTGGTAGTAGAGCAGGATGAGATACTGCAGGGCCGCGTCGCTGCTGGCGGGGTGCTGCTCCATGTTCTGCCGCATGATTTCGATGGACAGGTGCGGCCGTCCCGTCCGGTAGTAGAACCCGCCGATCAGTCCGTTGATGGTGCTGTCGGTGGGATGGGTCTCGTGCAGGTCGATCATGATCTGGTCGAATTCCGGGAGGAAGGTGCGCACGAACTGCGGGTTGGCGGTCATCTGCTCGACCTGTTCCGCCTTGACGCCGGGCTGGATGTACGGGTCCCGGATCAGGTGCGAGAAACATTCGAAGAATTCGTCATACTGGCGGAGGACCTGGTGCACGGTGGCTTTGCCGTACCAGGCGGGCGCGTAGTCGGGCTCCATGGCGATAGCCTCGTCGTAGTAGTTCATGGCCAGGGAGTCGCGGTAGGTGCTGGCGTAGTAGTCGCCCAGGACGGAGGCCAGGCGGGGCGTGCGGCACTCTTCAAAATAGGATGCCAGGGCCGTATAAACGCTGTCGGGGTCCGGGTTGGGGCGCTTGAGCAGCAGTTCGGTGCGGGTAAGGCCCACGATTTCGCTCCGGCCTTTGATGCGGTCGATCTGGTCGAGGGTGGAAAGGGCCTTGTCGATGTCGTTTTCCGAGAGATAGACGTTGATCAGGTCGAAGTACAGGTCGGTCTTCTTGGGAAAGTCGGTCGAGAGGGCCTCGAGCATCGGAACGGCCAGTTCCTGACGGTCGGAGTGCAGGTAGAAGAGCGAAAGGTTATAGCGGTACCAGAAATTGTCGGGCGAAAGGGCGACGGCCTTCTTGAGCCATTCCTCCGCTTCGGCCTCGCGCTTCTTGTCGCCGGCCAGGATCGAGGCGATATAGTAGCAGGCAGCGTCGTTGTCCGGGTTCTCCCGGACTTCTTCCCGGAAAAGCCGCAGCGCTTCCTGGAGATCGCCCTGCTGGTAATTCTTCAAGGCGTCGATATACTTGACAGACTGGGCCTGGAGGCCGATGGAAGCGCCCAGGAGGAGGATTGCGCAGAGGATCGTGCGTAAAAATCTTGAACTGTCCATCTTTTTTTCTAAATTCGTTACAAAAATAATGGTAAAAACCCTAACAAAAAACAAACCACAAAAAAAATGCGGAGGGGGACTCAACATTTGACCCCCTTTCTGCATCTATAGTTTGCATCGATGAGTGAAGGCTCCACATATACGGAAGCGGAACTGATCGCCCGATGCGTGAAAGGCGATCGCGTTGCGCAGCGGATGTTGTATGAAAGATACTCATCGGTCATGTATCCCGTGTGTGTGCGCTATTTGGGAAGAGAGGATGCAAAGGACGTGTTGCAGGAAGGATTCCTGACGGTCTTTGAAAAAATCGGCACCTACAAGGGTGAAGGCTCCTTCGAGGGTTGGATGCGGAAGATTTTCGTCAACGCCTCGCTGATGCAGATCCGCAAGAGTGACGCCCTGCGTCACGCGGAAGACATCGACGAGACCCCCGAATCGGGCGGCTCGCTCGACTACGGCGTCCTGGAGCAGATCTCCTCACGGGAGATCATGGACCAGGTCGCGACGCTCCCGCAGGGGCTGCGAAGCGTCTTCAACCTGTTCGTGCTGGACGGATACTCCCACTCGGAGGTGGGTGCGATGCTGGGCATTACCGAACAGTCTTCGCGCTCCCAGGTAAGCCGTGCGAGGAGTCTGTTACAGGAAAAGATAAAGAAATTATATGAACGAAAGAAGTGATTTTGACGAACTGCTGCGCAGTCGCCTCGAGGGGATGAGCGAGCCGGCGCCCGATGTCTGGGAAGGCATCGTCAAGGGCCTGGATCGCCATCGCCGCGCGGTCATCTTCCGGCGCTTCTCGGTAGGCGTGGCGGCAGCGGCCGCCGGCCTGGCCATCGCCTGGCTGGTGTTCCGCGGTCCGCAGACCGGCGAGCAGCTGCAGGTCCCCGTCCAGACCGCCCAGCACGTGGACGTGACCACACCCGGACCCGTCACGGACGAAACGCCCGAAATTGCGCCGATCGCCGAACAAGTTGCCGCTTTCACGCGCAACCAGTCCGTCGCCCGCGCTGAAAAAGTGGACAAACCTTCCACTCCGGCCACCGCCGTCCCCGTCTCCGATCAGACCGGCGAACCCGTTGAACCGAAGACCGAACCCCAGCCTTCCGTAGCAACCGAGCCTGCTGCCAACCCGGCTGAAACGCCCTCCGTCGAGCCGAATAACCCTGTCGAGACCCAACCTCAGCTGACCGAAGACGACCTTCCCGACGGTTTCTGGGACGGAGACGACACCGATACCCGTAAGACACACACATCTCAACTCACCATATTCTCCAATCTGACGGCCGTCGCCTCGGAAAACGACCTTATTTACAAGGCCAGCCCGTCGCACGCCTCCTCCCAGACCGGTAAAGGTCAGGCCACGAGCTCCGTGGAGCCGCTTTCAGGCTCGCCGAAGTTCTTCGTGCCGCTGAGCGCAGGCGTGCAGGTTGCCGTGCCGCTGACCGAACGTCTCCTGGTGGCCTCGGGCCTTCGCTACACCTATCTTGTCTCCCAGTATGACATGCTGGTCAACAAGGAAAAATTCGAAGGTGCCTACAACCAGCTCCATTACCTCGGCATTCCGCTCGAACTCTCGTATCGTTTCGTACAGACCCACGGTTTCGGCCTTTATGCCTCCGTGGGCGGCGCGGCTGAAAAGTGCATAGCCCAGCGCTATGTATATGGCAGCAACACGCTGCGCGAGAAAGTGGGCGGCCTCCAGTGGTCGGCCCAGGCAGGCCTGGGTGCGGAATACTGGTTCGCGCAGCGCGCGGGCATCTATTTCGACCCGAGCCTGGTGTACTATTTCGACAACAGCCAGCCGCTCAGCATCCGGACCCAGCAGCCCCTCCAAGCCCGTTTCGAGGTGGGTCTGCGCTTCAAGCTCTGAAACAGAAAACACACATTTTTTTGTTTTTTTTGAAAAACGGTTAATCTTCTAACCGTTTTTTTTATTGCGCTCCGTCCACTTTATCTTTGCCGGAGAACCAAAGAGGACGGATTATGCTGAACAAATGCTATTGTGCGACCTGCGTCGGGGTTGAGGCGGTCGTGGTTACGGTGGAGGTCGACCTGTCGACCGGAATCGGAATCCATCTGGTGGGGCTGCCCGACAGTGCCGTGCGGGAGAGCCTGCTTCGTGTCGTCACGGCGCTTACTTCCTACGGTTTCCGGATACCGGGCCGGAAACTGGTGGTCAATCTGGCCCCGGCTGACATCCGCAAGGAAGGCTCTGCCTACGACCTGGCTATCGCCATCGGGATGCTCGCTGTCTCTGAACAGATTGCCCCCGTAGATGGAGATCGTTTCGTCATTATGGGCGAGCTGGCGCTCGACGGGCGTATCCGGCCGGTCAACGGCGTCCTGCCCGTAGCGCTCCGTGCCCGGGCCGACGGCTTCCAGGGCTGCATTTTCCCTGCTGCGTCGGCCGGTGAAGCCTCGGAACTGGAAGGGCTGGAAGTCTATGGCGTGTCGACCCTGGCCGAAGCTATCGAGGTAGTGACGCAGCGTGACGGCTGCCAGGCGCTGCGCGTGCACCGTGCGCCGGATACAGGGCCTTTTCAGCCCTCCGGCAACGATTTCCGCCAGGTCCGGGGCCAGCACGTGGCCAAACGCGGGCTGGAGATTGCCGCCGCTGGGGGGCACAACCTGATTTTTGTCGGAGCGCCCGGCAGTGGAAAGAGCCTGATGGCCTCGTGCCTGCCCTCTATCCTGCCACCGATGACGCGTGAAGAAGCCATCGAGACGGGCAAGATCTATTCGGTAGCCGGCCGCGGCATCCGCAGCGGCGGATTGATGCGGGAGCGCCCTTTCCGTGCACCGCACCATAGTGCCAGCCTCGTATCGCTCATCGGCGGAGGCCCCCTGGCGGGTCCGGGTGAGGTCTCCTTGGCCGATAATGGCGTACTCTATCTGGATGAAATCGCCCAGTTCGGAAAAGGCCTGCTCGATGCGCTGCGGCAGCCACTGGAAGACGGGCACGTGACCATTTCCCGGGCACGTTACAAGGTCGACTATCCGGCGCATTTCATGCTGGTAGCCTCGATGAATCCGTGCCCTTGCGGCTACTACGGGGATGATTCCGGCCGCTGCACCTGCAGCCGCGGAGCGGTGGAAGGCTATCTCTCGCGGATCTCGGGTCCGATGATGGACAGGATCGATCTGCAAGTATGGACGAAGAGCTTGTCGGCCACGGAGTTGCTGGGTATTACCGGAGAGAGGGGAAAGCAGCGCGAAGAGGAATGCAGCGCTGTCATCGCGGAGCGGGTGGCACGGGCCAGGGCGGTGCAGGAGGCCCGCTTTGCCGGCGAAGGGTTTTTCACCAATGCGGCGATGGGTGCGCGGCAGGTGGAACGTTTCTGTACCCTGTCGGAGGATTGCCGGCAAACGCTCGAGAAGATTCTCGACCGGATGGGCCTCTCAGCCCGCGCCTACACCCGCATCCTGAAGGTTGCCCGTACGATCGCCGACCTGGCCGGTGAAGCGGCCATCCTTCCCGCCCATCTGGTTGAAGCCGCCGGTTACCGCTTTCTCGACCGCCGAAAACTGTTTGATTGAAAAGGAAAAGACTGTCAAAATGAACGAATTGATTAACTTTCATGATGTTGAAAAACGAGTGATACAACTGCGAGGGAAAGACGTATTGCTGGACTATGCCGTTGCAGAATTGTATGGAGTGGAGACAAAACGTGTAAACGAAGCAGTAAAAAACAATCCGGAAAAGTTTCCACAGGGATATGTGTTTGAAATATCAAAGGCGGAAATGGCCGGTTTTGCGGTCGAAAATTTCGACCGCAAAACCGAAAACAAGGCGAGATTCCTTCCTAAGGCATTCACGGAGAAGGGATTGTATATGCTTGCAACGATTCTGAAAAGCCAGAAGGCAACGCAAACGACAATCGCCATCATTGAGGCGTTCGCAAAGATGAGGGAACTATCGCGGACTATTGGCGAGATAGCTTCCCATCAAGACGAAGACGACAAAAAAGAGTTGGTTAGAAAAAGCGGTCAGATAATGGCTGACCTGTTTGGTCAAGACCTGAAAACAACCGATACGGAAACGGAAATTGAATTGAACTTCGCTGTGCTGAAGCTCAAGCATACGGTTAAACGTAAGAAAGACAAGAAGAAGTAGTTACTTCGTCTGTTTCAGGAAGTCGCAGCCGTGGCAGCCTTGGCAGGAGGTGCGGGGGCAGGATTTGGTGTTGCAGCCGCAGTCGGTGAGCTTGCGGCCGCTGCGGTGGTTAAGCCAGAGCGCAAGGGTCAGGAGGGCGGCGATGAGGAGCAGGACGATGAGGGTCGGAAGGTTCATGGCTGACAAACGTTTTTATCCGATGATCATTCCGCCGATCTGGTAAACCAGCACGGCTGCCAGCCAGGCTATGAGACATTGGAAAATGACCATCCAGACCGCCAGTTTTCCGCCGAGCTCCCGCTTTACGGCGGCAATAGCCGCTACGCAAGGCGTGTAGAGGAGGCAGAAGGCCAGCATCGAGACGGCCGTCAGGGTCGTCAGAGCCTGCGTCACGTCGAGCACCTGCATGGTGGAAACCACGCTTTCCTTGGCCAGGAATCCGGTGACCAGCGCGGTGACGATGCGCCAGTCGCCCAGACCGGCCGGCTGGAAGATGGGGGCCAGCACCCCGGCAATCTGCGCCAGCATGCTGCCTTCGCCGTCTACCAGGTTGAGCCGGAAGTCGAACGACTGCAGGAACCAGATGATGATCGAGGCCACGAAGATAACGGTGAAGGCCCGCTGCAGGAAGTCCTTCGTCTTGTCCCAAAGCAGGTGCGTCACGTTCTTGAAGCCAGGCATCCGATAGTTGGGAAGTTCCATTACAAAAGGCGCCGGTTCACGGTCGGGATGGATCTTCTTGGAAAGCAGAGAGACCAGAATACCTACGAGGATTGCTGACAGGTAGAGGATTACCAACACGATTCCCCCGTGTCCCGGGAAGAACGCCGCCGTGAAGAAAGCATAGATAGGGATCTTCGCCGAGCAACTCATGAAAGGAGTCAGCAGGACTGTCAGCCGCCGGTCGTGGGCGGAAGGGAGCGTGCGGGTAGCCATCACGGCCGGCACGGAGCAGCCAAAGCCGATGAGCAACGGGACAATGCTGCGCCCAGTCAGGCCGAGGGTGCGCAGCAACTTGTCGCTGACGAAGGCCACGCGGGCCATATAGCCGCTGTCTTCGAGCATCGACAGGAAGAAGAACAGGATGATAATGATCGGCACGAAACTCACGACCGTTCCGACACCGCCGAAGATACCATCGACCACCAGGGAGCGGACGGCCGGGGCGACGCCCCAGCGGGTCATCCCCGCGTCCGTCTTACCGGCCAGCCACTGGATGCCTTCTTCGAGCAGGTCCTGCAACGGGGCGCCCAGCACGTCGATGGAAAGCCAGATAACCAGCGAGATGACGGCCAGGAAGATGGGCAGGGCCGTCCATTTCCCGGTCAGGATCCGGTCGATATGACGGCTGCGCCGGGATTCCTTGCTCTCGTGCGGCTTGATGACGGTCTTTTCGCAGAGTTTCTGGATGAAGGAAAAACGCATCTCGGCCATCGCTGCGTTGCGGTCCAGGCCTCGCTCGCTTTCCATCTGGAGGATGATGTGCTCCACCATCTCTTTCTCATTCTCATCCAGCTCGAGGGCGTTTTCCACAGCCGTATCGCCGTCGATCAGGCGGCTGGCTGCGAAACGCACGGGCAGGTCGGCGCGGCGCGCATGGTCTTCAATCATGTGCATGATGGCATGCAGGCAGCGGTGCACGGCTCCGCCGTAGTCGTCTTTGTCGCAGAAATCCTGACGCGCAGGCTTTTCCTGATAACGGGCCACGTGGATGGCGTGTTCCACCAACTCCTCGATGCCTTCGTTTTTGGCGGCGGATATGGCCACGACCGGCAGTCCGAGGGCCTCCTCCAGTTCGTTGGCTCGAATCGAGCCCCCATTGCCGTAAACCTCATCCATCATATTGAGGGCCAGGACCATCGGACATTCGAGCTCCATGAGCTGCATGGTCAGGTACAGGTTGCGCTCGATGTTGGTCGCATCGATGATATTGATGATGCCGTGGGGTTTCTGGCGCAGGATGAAATCGCGCGAGACAATCTCTTCAGCGGTATAGGGTGCGAGCGAATAAATGCCCGGCAGGTCGGTGATCCGTGTATTGGGATGGCGCCGGATGACGCCGTCCTTACGGTCGACCGTCACGCCGGGGAAGTTGCCTACGTGCTGGTTCGAACCGGTGAGCTGGTTGAACAAGGTCGTCTTGCCGCAATTCTGGTTACCGGCCAGGGCAAAGGTCAGCGTCGTATCCTCGGGAAGCGCATTTTCGTGTGTCTTGTCGTGGTATCGGCCTCCCTCGCCATAGCCGGGGTGCTCGTTTTCGTGGGGCTCCGGAGGGGCCTGGACGGGCTTTTCGGCACTGGCGGGCTCAACCTCGATGCGCGCCGCGTCAGCCTTGCGCAGCGAGAGGGCGTAGCCGTGGACCTTCAGTTCCATCGGGTCGCCCAGCGGAGCGAGTTTGGTAAGGGTAACTACACTGCCGGGAATCACGCCCATATCGAGGATATGCTGGCGCAACGCCCCTTGACCGCCCACAGCCGTAACCCGGGCCGATTCGCCAACTCGTAAATGATCTAGCGTCATGTCATTACATTTTCAGATGCAAAGATAGGCGGTTGTCCTGATTGTATCAATCCCCAAAAATAGGGATGGATGCCGTTGTGCCGGTCAGTGCCGATACAGATCTGATTCCACCTGTTGGCCAACGGGCGGAAATTTTCGTTATCTTTGTCATCTATGACCGAGATTATCATCAACGGGACGGATGACTTGCCGCGGGCGGCGCGGGTTTTTCTCGAACACATCGGGACGCACCGCATCCTGGCTTTCTATGGCGCGATGGGTGCCGGAAAGACCACGTTCATCACGGCGGTTTGCCGCGCCCTGGGCGTGCAGGACACCGTCACCAGTCCCACCTTCACCATCGTCAACGAATACCGCGACGGGGCGGGTGAGCCTGTGTACCACTTTGATTTCTATAGGATCAACCGGCTTTCTGAAGCGCTGGACATCGGGCTCTACGAGTACTTCGATTCCGGCGCGCTGTGTCTGGTGGAATGGCCCGAGATGATTGAGGAGCTGCTGCCGGAAGATGCGCTCAAAGTGCAGATCCTGGTGGAAGACGCAGAAACGCGAACCTTATTATTCTGAACGATATGAAACGATTCCTCCTGCTGACGGTCCTGCTCCCCGCGCTCCTCGCGTGCGGAAAGGCGCCGCAGCCGCGAACCTATGCCCCCACGCCCGATATCCTGCCGGGCGCAACGGCCCTTGATGAATATCTGCCGCTTCTGGAAGGACAGCGTGTGTCGATCCTCTCCAACCAGACCGGGATGATAACGCAGGACCGCCACGTGCTCGACACGCTGCTTTCGCTGGGCGTGAACGTGGTTTCCATCTTCTCGCCGGAACATGGTTTCCGCGGTACGGCCGATGCCGGAGAGCTGGTCAGCAGTTCGGTCGACGAGCCGACCGGCGTCCCCATCCGTTCGCTCTACGACGGAAAGGGCGGCGTCCCTTCGGAGGAGGCGATGTCGGAGTTCGACGTGCTGCTGTTCGACCTGCAGGACGTGGGCTGCCGCTTCTACACCTACAACGTGACCATGGGCAAGATGATGGCCGTCTGCGCGACGCACGGCAAGAAGATGATCGTGCTCGACCGGCCCAACCCCATCGGTTTCTACGTGGACGGTCCGATCCTCGACATGAAATACAAGTCCGGCGTGGGCTGGTACCCGATTCCGGTGTGCCACGGCATGACGCTGGGCGAACTGGCGCTGATGATCAACGGCGAAGGCTGGCTGCCCGATGGTGCGAAATGCGACCTGACGGTGGTCAAGTGCCGGAATTATACCCACCAGTCGCGCTACGTGCTACCGGTCAAGCCGTCGCCGAACCTGCCCGACATGCGCTCGATCTACCTGTATCCCTCGCTCTGCTATTTCGAAGCGACGCCGGTAAGCCTGGGACGCGGCACGGCGCAGGCTTTCCAGATGTACGGCCATCCGAACATGAAGGGTTACTCCTTCTCCTTCACGCCGCGCAGCGTGGAAGGGGCGAAGAATCCGCCCCAGCTCGATCAGGAGTGCTTCGGCGTGGACCTGCGCACCGAGCCTTCCGACGAGGCGGTCAATGCAGCCGGTATCAACCTCGAATACGTGATCGACGCCTACCGGAACCTCCACATGGGCGACCACTTCTTCCGCTCGTTCTTCGAGCTGCTCATCGGCCGCGACTATGTGCGCAAGATGATCAAGGAAGGCGCATCGGCCGAAGAGATCAAGGCGATGTGGGCGGATGACGTGGCTTCCTTCAAAGAGCAGCGCAAACCGTATCTGCTGTATGAAGAATAGCGGCTTTCTGCAGGCGCTCCTGGTGTTGCTGGCCCTGCTCGTGCCGGCTGCCTGCGAGCGGATCGAACCGGAACCCGAGCCGGAGCCGGAGATCGACCCGGAAATCGTGGAGCCCGACGTGGCGCTGAATCCCCGGATCGAGGGTCGTCACGCCACTGCGTATGTAACGTACTATGGCTCCCTGACCCCCGATCCCGAAGTGATGACCCACATCAACTATGCTTTCGCGGAGCTCTATGTACGCGACGGCGTGTACCAGGGTTTCAAGGTACAGGGCAATCTGTCCCGCTTCGAGCAGATTGCCGCGCTCAAGAAAAAGAACCCGGACCTGAAGATATGCCTGAGCTTCTCGCATACCGTCGCAAATTCTGACAACAAGCAGGATGGCGGTTTTTCGGCTATGTGCAAGAGCGAGGCGGGACGCAGGGCATTTGCCGAGGACTGCCTGGCTTTTCTCAAAAAGTATAATCTGGACGGTGTCGACCTCGACTGGGAGTTTCCCGGCCTGTCGTGGAGCGGCGCGGCCTGCGACCCCTCTTGCGATACCGATAATTATGTACTGCTGGTCAAACAGTTGCGCGAGACGCTCGGTACTTCCTACACCATCTCCTATGCGGGCTATTGCTCCGACAAGACAAGCGTGTCGGGCGGCTACCGCTACGTCGATATCAAGGGGATGGATCCGTATGTGGACTATGTGAACATTATGGCCTACGACCTGGACGAGGCGCCACACCACCACTCGGCACTCAATGACACCCGGGCCTATAAGGACTGCAACCGTGCGGTGAACGCTTATCTGACGGCGGGTGTCTCGCCCGACAAGCTGGTACTCGGGCTTCCGTTCTATGGGCGGCACTCGTTCAGTACTTCTCCCACGGCCATCAGCTACAAGAAGATCCTGCAACTCGACCGCTACCAGTATCGCCGCAACCAGTGGGACGACAAGGCCAGCTGCCCGTTCGTGGCCACGATGGGCGGTGCGTTCTACTGCGGCTATGACAATCCGCGCAGCATCGGCCTGAAGGGCGCGTGGGTCCGCGAGAAGGGCATGCTGGGCCTCATGTATTGGGAATACGATCAGGACGACGCGAAGGGCACGCTCCGCAAGGCTGTCTGGAACGCTGTCATGCAATAGATACAAAACAGATATGGCAATCATAGGCATCGACCTGGGCGGAACGAAGATTTCCGCGGCACTGTTCTCCAAGAACGGGGAAGTGATTGAAAAAGATTACAGACTGCTGGGCGGCGCTACCGGCTCGGCGGTCGGAGTGGCGGTGGCCGAAGCGATCCTCGCGCTTCGGGCCAAGCGCCCCGACCTGCCGGTAGAAGCGGTGGGCATCTGCGTGCCTGGCATTGTTTACTCGAAAAAGGGAACTGTCTGGGCACCCAACATCCCTGGCTGGGACAATTACCCGCTGAAGAGCGACCTGAAGGCTGTGCTGAACGACCGCTCGATCCGCATCGCGATCGAGAGCGACCGTACCTGCTACATCCTGGGTGAGGTCTGGAAAGGCGCGGCGCAAGGTTGCACCGACGCGATCTATCTGGCCGTCGGCACGGGCATCGGTGCAGGCATCCTGCTTGACGGACGTATTATCCACGGTGCAAATGACATCGTGGGTGCCACGGGCTGGATGGCGCTGGAACCGCCCTATAAGGAGGAGTTCATACCGATGGGCTGCTTCGAGTACTATGCCTCCGGAACCGGCATCGGCAATCAGGCTAAACTCCTCTATGGCGATGAGAGCAAGACCAGTTACGACGTGTTCGCGAACTACGGAAAAGATCCGATCGCAACGCAGATCCTCGACAAGGCCATCCAGATGTGGGGTATGGGCGCGGCCAATCTCGTGAGCCTCTTCAATCCGCAGAAGGTGATTTTCGGCGGCGGCGTTTTCGGTCCTGCCATCGAGTTCATCGACCGCATCCGCGGCGAAGCGCGCAAATGGGGCCAGCCGATCTCCATGCGCGATGTGAAATTCTGCGCTTCCGCTGTGGGCGGTGACGCCGCTTTGCTGGGCGCCGCCTATCTGGGCATCCTCGAAACCAGCCGTAAATGATTCGAACTATGACAGCAAAACAATACAACACCACACCCGTCTTCGTCGCGGCCTGCGCGGGGATGGCTTTCTTCGGGGTGACGATGCTCTCGCTCGCCCCCATTCTGGGCAAGCTCAACGCTTTGGTAGGCGAGGGGGCGCTTTCGCTGCCTTCGACCATGTCGATAGGCATTATCCTGGGTACGGTGCTCTTCGGTCCCGTAGTGGACCGGTTCGGCTACAAAGGCCTGCTGATCGCCAGCTCGATTCTGGCGCTGGCCGGCATCCAGGGACTGGCGCATTTCACACATCTCCCGCTCCTGCACGGCTCGATGTTCTGCCTCGGACTGGGCGGCGGTATCCTCAACGGATTGACCAATGCCGTGGTCTCCGATATCTACGATGATGACAAGCGCGGCGGCCGGCTCGGCGTGCTGGGCGCCTTCTATTGCATCGGCGCCCTGTTGTGGACGCTGCTCAACTATTTCATCGCCGACTACAACATTCCCTTGAATGCCATTTCGGTGGTGATGGCCCTGTTCATCGTCTTCTTCTGCGTGACCGCTTTCCCGAAAGCCAAGCCTTCCGGCAGCGTTTCGGTCAGCAAGTCGCTCAGCCTGCTCAAGTATCCGGCCCTGCTGCTCTTCGCGGTCGTGCTCTTCTTCGAGAGCGGTTTCGAAGGCTGCAGCGGCAGCTATACCGTGGAGTTCTTCAACCAGACCACTCCGATGGGTACCAAGGCTGCCACCCTGGCCATGACCTGGTTCACCGTCGGTATGATGGCCGGCCGATTCCCGCTGGGCGCCATCCAACGCCGTCTCAAGGCGCTCGGGACGCTCTATACCTATCTGGGCGTCGCTTTTGCCGGCGTGGTGCTCTTTACGCTCTGCAACGGTCCCTTGGGCGCCTACATCGCCATGGCGCTGATCGGCTTCGGCGTAGGTGCCACCTTCCCGGTCGTGCTCAACTATATCGGCGGCGCGTTCCGCGACCAGTCCGGTACGGCCATGTCGATCGCCATCTTCATCGCCCTGCTGGGCCAGTTTACCTTCAACCGGCTCACAGGCAATGCTTTCGCTGTCGGCCGCTATGCGACCCTGCCGGCCCTCCTGTTCACGGCCGTCGTGGCGATGATGATCATCGTCCCGATTGCCCTGCGTTTTACCAAGAATACAACTAAAAAACAATAAAGACCATGATTACACAGAACTACGCAAAAGAGTGGAAGAAGAACGCCTTCGGCGTGATGGACAAGATTGAAGCAACGCAGATGGAGAACATCCGCAAGGTAGCCGAGGTGATGGCCGACACCATCCAGGCCGGCCGCTGGGTGCACACTTTCGGTTGCGGACACGCCAATCTCCCGATCGAGGAGATGTATCCCCGTATCGGCGGTTTCGTGGGCTTCCATCCTCTCTGTGAGATTCCGCTCACCTTCTTCACGCACATCGTCGGGGAAATGGGCATCAACCAGTTCCTCTGGCTCGAACGGGCAGAAGGCTACGGCAAGAGCATCATGAGCAGCTGGAACTTCGACAAGCAGGATTGCATCTGGATCTTCTCGCACACCGGCATCAACGCCGTCAACATCGACGTCGCGCTGGAAGCCAAGCGTCTCGGCATGAAGGTCATCGCTTTCGGTTCCGCCGCCGAGACGGGTGCCAAGGTGCCGCGCCACTCCTGCGGCAAGAACCTCTTCCAGATTGCCGACTACGTGGTGGATTCCTGCTGCCCGCTCCAGGACGCCTCTGTCAAGATGGAGAAAGAGTTCGACAAGATCGGTCCGCTCTCGACCGTAGCCTTCGTCACGACAGTTTGGATGACCCTCGGCACCGTCGCCGAAATCCTCGAGCAGCGCGGCGTCAAGCTCTACATCCACCCGTCCCACAACGTCCCGGGCGACACCACCGCCCACGAACGCCTCGACGCCTGCATCCAGGAATACCGCCGCCGCGTCGCGGGGGTCTAGTTGAGTCGCAGCCGCAGGCCAACGCGGAAATCGAACGACCAGGGGTGTTCCCGGTAGTAGTTCGGGAGGGAGCCGGCGGGGGGCAGGTGCCAGGCGAGGCCGGGTTCGGCGTAGAGGCCGAGGTGGCGGGTGAAGAAGAATTCGGCGCCGGCGCCGCCGATTACGGCGAATTGGAACGGATGCTCGCGGATGGCTGTGCTGTTGCGTGTCACGCCGTCGATGGCCACGATGCTTCCGCCGGCCAGCAGTTCGGCTTCGCCTCCGAGATTCAGATATAAGGCAGCTCTATCCCAGCGTGTCAACGTGAAGTTGGCTTTGAGCGGGATGCCGATGTAGTGCATCCGGTAGTCACGATAGTAACTGCCGGACAGGTTTCCGCTATAGGCTTGCTTGGCATGATGGTAGCCATACATAAGGCCGCTTTCGATACCCACGCGGGGGGAGAAGTCGTATCGGAAGGAAATACCGGCTTTGAGCGGCAGGTCACAGACGGTTTCCTGGTTGGGCATCTCCGAGACGTTGACCGCGTGTTTGACTTCTTTGATGGAATTGCCGAACAGTCCCTCAGCGCAGGAATCCATCATGGCAAATTCAGCCTTTGCATTTTTCATCGACGCTATATCGGGCGTGGATTGGAACTGCGCCTCTCCCGTGGAGAAATTGCCGGCGTAGAGTTTGGCGGAAAAACCGCCGCTCCGGGCTTTTACAGGTTCTTCGGGCCACGGGTCGGGCCAGATTTCGGTTGCTCCGGTGACTGGCTTGTCGGCTCCCGGTGAGACTGGATCGGATGCAGGCGTATTCTCAGAAGGAGAATCGATTACGGGAGCTGTCTCTGTCGTTGGTTCGTTTCTTTCGGTATTATTCTGGGCGGGCGTGACGGGAAGGGCGGGGATTACGCTGGATGGATGCAGGGAGCGGAGGGGAAGCAAGCGGGAAGCGGACAGATCAGGCTGAGGTACCTGCACCTGGGGCAGCGCCTCTGCGATGGACTGGGTAGCGGACAGAGGATTGCCGGCCGTCCGGCGTCCGGGCAGCAGCAGGAACAGGGCGAGAGCAGCGGCCGCGGCTGCGGGCAGCAGCCAGGGCAGGATCTTGCGGCGTCCGGGCATCGCGGCGGGCACCGCGACATCCATCTCATAGTCGCCGAGACGTTCTTGGAAGGGTTTGATCCAGTTGTCTTTCATGATTCTTGCTTTTTTCGGTATTCGTGGATCCACTGGCTGAGCAGGGCTTTGGCCCGGTGGAGATTCGAGGCGGAGGTGCCGGGCTGGATCTGCAGCAGCTGTGCAATTTCCTGGTGACTCTTTTCCTCGAAGATGTAGAGGTTGAAGACGGCCCGGTATCGTTCGGGCAGGCGGCGGACCATTTCGAGCAGCACGCGCTGCGGAATGTCTGACACATCGGGCGTGGGGTCCGGCTCCGGCAGGTCGCCCGAGGCCTCGATGGGTGTGGTGGGCATCCGTTTGGCGGCGCGCAGGAACTGCAGTGCCTCATTGACGGCGATCTTCCGGCTCCAGGCCTGCAGTGAACCGGGACCCCGGTGCTCGAAACTGCCGAAGCGGTTGAAGATCTTGAGGAATACGTCCTGCAGAAGGTCTTTCACATCCTCGTCGGTTGGGACGTAGCGGGCGCATACGGCAGCCAGGTAGCGGTAGAACTGCTCGTAGAAAGCCCGCTTCGCAGAAGACTTGCCCCTGCGAAGCGCTTCAATCAACTCTTTTTCCTTCTCTGCAGTGGCGGGAATCATCCGACCCAGTTATTTATTTCCCGGCATACTTTCCGGCAAACAAGATGGTTCCGGTGCTCGATTCGGTAATCAGGTAGAGGAACGGATGGTCGGCGTGGAAGACCACTTTCTGGGGCGGCTCGGGTTTCGCCGAAGTGGCATACACGCCGATCATTGTCACGGCTGCTGCTTCCGTACCTTCCTCGTCAACTTTGATGACGGCGTCCTGCTGGACGAATCCCACGAAATCGGCAAAATCGCTCATGGCCTTGAAATCCGCCTTTGGGGAGAAGGAGCGAGGCATACCCATATCCATCAGGATCTTGTTGAGGCCGATATGGTACTTGGTCTCGAAACGCGGCAGCCACAGGTCGGCTTCGACCGTCCAGTAGGTGTCGATTCGCTCTCCCTTGCCCAATGCCGAGGTAATGTCGCGCACGGTGTGGCCTTCCTTGGGAAGCACGACGGTCATGGCGAAGTTCCCGTTTCCGTAGGGAAGCCGGATGGCCTGCCAGACTTCCGTCTCGCCGTACTGGAATTTGTTGCCGGCCTGCTTCATCATCTTGACCGTGCCCTTGCTGCCGTTTTCCTGGTAGAAAGTCTCGTTGTCCGAGTCGCCCCTGGCGAATTTCTCCTGCCACTGGCTCTTGAAGTACAGGGCGTTGACCAGATAGGCCAGATAGGAAGGATCCACCTCGTCGAGTACGTGGGGGATCAGGCCTTTCGTCTGTTTGTCGCACCATTTGTTGATGACGTCGGCGGAGGCCTTCTTCTTGGTGAAGTCCAGCGCTTCGAACGTGGCTTTGTAGTTGGTGCCGACGACATCCTTGTACGGCGCCTTCATCGTCATGGTCTTGTTGTAGAAGATGGCGTCGGCCAGGGACAGATCCGTCTTCTTGTCGAGTTTCGGCAACTGTTCGAGCATGAGCTTGCACCACGCGTTGACTTCGGCGGTCTCGCCTTCTCCGTAGCCCAGGGTCTGGCAGATCTCGGTGGCCGTCTCACCCTGTGCGCCGTTGAGCAGCATGCCGAGTGCGATCTGCAGGCTCAGCGGCGAGACGATCCAGTCGTTCTCTTTATTTGCAAGGGCATTCTCGTCGATTTTCTGGATGAAGCGGCCGGCAAAAGCTTTGCCTGCATTGACGTAACCGGTTTGTTTCGTGGAGAGGCTGATGCGTGTAAACGGATTGTCCCCGTCATCCTTATTCCTATCGTCTTGTTCCAGGTTGTTGCAGGAGATGAGCAGCAGCGGGAAAAGGGCGACGACGGCCCAAACGTGTAATTTTTTCATAATAAAAAAGATGCTTTGCCAGCCAAATGCACGGGGACGCAAATCCTTGCGTCCCCGAAGCATTATTCTTTTCCGGTGTACTTTCCGGCAAAGAGAACCGCTCCTGTGCTGGCCTCCGTGATCATATAGAGGAACGGGTGGTCGCAGTGGAAATCGATAATCTTCGGCGGAGTCGGTACGGCCGTGGCCCCCATCATCCCGCCGATGGTGACGGCGGCGGCTTCGGAGCCTTCCTCATCTACCTTGATGATGGCATCCTGCTGCACGAAGTCGAGGTATGCCGCGTTGGGCGACATGGCCTTGAAATCCGCACCCGTCTTGAAAGAACCCGGCATACCCAATTCGCAGAGGATGTCGTTGAGTTTGACGTGGTACTTCGTCTCGAAACGCGGCAGCCAGAGATTGACCTTGTCTTCGGAATACATGTGGCTGCGAAGATCATCCCAGGAGGCACCGTCAAGCGAGGCGATGACCTCTTCTACCGTATGGCCCTTTTTCGGCAGGAACACGTACATCGCGTAGTTGCCCTTGCCGTAAGGGATACGGATCCGCTGGGCGATTTGATTCTCACCATACGCATACTTCTGCTCCTTTTCCATCATCCAGACCTGCTTTTCCTTTCCCGATTCCAGACGGAAAGGACGCTCCTTCGACCATTTCTTGTTGAAGGGCGATGTCCAGGTGCCCTTGAAATACAGTGCGTTGAGCAGATATGCGAACATCTCGGCCTCGACGCTTTCAAGAACTTGGGGAATCATTCCGTTGGTCTGCTTGGAAGCCCAGCCGTTGATGGAGCGCAGCGTGCCCTTCTCGTTCTTGAAATCGAGATTCTCGACTTCGGCGTCGTAGTAGCGTTCGACCAGATGCTTGTAATCCTTGTTGATGGGGTATATCTTGTTGACGAACACGGCATTGCCGATGGTCAGCTTCGTGGCCGGGTCGAGTTTGGGAAGCTTCTCGAGCAGCGTGCAGCTCAACTTGTTGAGGTCGTCCAGTTGTGACACCTCGAACCCGAGGGTGCGGGAGATTTCCTCAGCCGTGGCGCCCTGGGCGCCGTTGAGGATGACGCTGAGCAGCATCTGGAGGCTCGTCGGCGAGACGAACCAGTCGCTCTCCGCGTTCTTGTCGATCTGCTGCAGGAAGCGGAAGGAGAAATCGTTGCCGGCGTTGGCCAGTGCCTTCTGCTCCGGCGTGAGCTGGAGGGGCTGTGCCGAAAGGCCGACGGCAGTCAAGAGGGAAAGCAAAGCAATCTTTTTCATGGTTCTTCGGTTTTTGACGATGACGAAAAAACTGTTTTGCAAAAAAGAAGCCAGAGCCCCGGCTCCGGGCCGGGGCTCTGTGCTGTCAGTCGTTGTTCAACTCGCGGATATCCACCTGGTCGCGGTGCGATGTGCCGAGGAGCCATTCGCTGTACCAGTCGGCCATCCGCCAGAAGAAGTACTCGTTCATATCGCCGAAGCCGTGGCGCTGGCCCGGGAGGACGAGCATCTCGAAGCGCTTGTTGGCCCGGATCAGGGCGTTGACCACGCGGATGGTGTTGCTCGGGCTCACGTTGTCGTCGATGTCGCCCGTCACCAGCATCAGGTGTCCCTTGAGGTTGCCGGCGATGTCCTGGTTCTTGTCGATGGAGTACTTGAAGGTGGTGTCGCCTGCTGCCGTGATCTCTTCGAGGATGCCGTGGTGCTGCTCGCTCCACCAGCGGTTGTAGATGCTGTTGTCGTGGTTGCCGGCGCAGGAGACGGCTGCCTTGAAGAAGTCGGGGTACTTGAGGATGGCCGCGGTGGACATGAAGCCGCCGCCGCTGTGACCGTGGATACCCACCCGGTTGATATCGATGAACTTATAACGCGAAGCCAGCTGCTGGATGGCGTATTTCTGGTCTTCCAGGCCGTAGTCGCGCAGGTTGCCGTAGCCGAAGTTGTGGTACCACTTCGAACGGTTCGGGTGACCGCCGCGGTTACCCACGGTGATGACGATGAAGCCGATCTGGGCGAGACGGTCGGTGCGGGTGAAGCCCTTCGACCAGGCTTCGGAGTTGCCTTCGACCTGCGGGCCCGGGTACACGTAGTCGATGATCGGGTAGGTCTTCGTGGAATCGAAGTCGAACGGTTTGTACATATAACCGTAGAGGTCGGTGACGCCGTCGGCAGCCTTCACCTTGAACGGGGTGGGGAACTTGTAGCCGGCTGCGAAGAGCAGCGAAAGATCGGCTTCCTGGAGCGGGGTCTTGCGGCCCGTGGCATCGTAGAGGGCGCTCTGCGGCGTAGAATCCACGCGTGAGAAGTTGCTCACGAAGAACTTGGCATCGTCGCTGAAACTCACGGAGTTGGAGTTGTAGTTCGCGTCGTCGAGCTGTTTCATGCCGCTTCCGTCGAGACCGATGCGGAACACGTGTCCGTTGTAGGGATTCTCGTCCTTGTTCACGCCCATGGCCTGGAAGTAAACGGTGCGGGTGGCTTCATCGACGGCCAGCACGTCTTCCACGTGGTAGGCGCCGTTGGTAATCGGGTGCTTCAGCGTGCCGTCTGCGCCGTAGAGATACAACTGGGCCCAGCCGTTGCGTTCGCTCCACCAGATGACCTCCTTGCCGCCATTGATGAAGCGGGGTGTGCGGGTTTCCACGTAAGTGTTGAGGGTCTCATGGATGATGGTACGGGCGGTGTCGGCCTTCACGTCGATGCGGACCAGGTCGGTGCGCTTGAGGTCGCGGCTGCGGCGGATCATATAGAAGCCGTCGTTGTCGCCCATCCAGATGCTCTTGCGCCAGTCGTCATAGCGGTCGACGTTCTTGCCGGTGCGACGCAGGACATCGGTGTCCTGGTCCTTGTAGGCGGTGATGTCGATCTCGCGGCAGCTCTCGTCCGTCATGTCGAAGAGGAAGAGATGGTCCACGGGGCCGGGCTCACCGGGCATCTGATACTTGTAGGTCTGCAGGGTCGGACGCGGCTGGGCCACGGAGTTGATGACCCAGAGATCCTTCACCTTGGACATATCGTATTTCGTGACGGCGAAGTGCTTCGAGTCGGGCGACCACATCACGTAGTTGGGCGTGCGCCGGGTCGTATCCTTGACCTCTGCGCCGCGATAGTTGCTGCCGCCCCAGTAGAAATCCTTGGTGCCGTCGCAGGTCAGGCGGTGGTCCACCACGGTGGAGTCCTTCTCGTCCTCCATCAGCTTCTTCACGTCGTCGATGTCCATCCAGTAAAGGTCATAACCCTTGGAATAGACGGCTTTCTTCCCGTCGGGGGAGATGCAGGCCCACATCGGATAATCCTTCTTCTCCTCATTCTCGGTCACATCCACGAGCTTGCCCGTGGCGAGGATATACTCGAAACGGTACATCTTCTTCTCTTTCTGAGGCTTGCCCTTGGGCTTGGCCTTCGTGGTATCGGCGTCGTTCTTCTTCTTTTCCTTCTTCTCCACCATCTCGGTGCTCTGGACCTCGAAGGTGAACTTGTTGTCGTCCTTCAACTCAAGTTTGCGGAGCGGCAGGTGCTTGGCATCGAACGGGTCCTTGACGATGGCGGAAACCTCCATGGCAAGGCGTTCCATATCGAAGGCCTTGACCTGGGTCTTGGCCACGGGATCGACGATGTAGTATTCCGTGCCTTCGGACGTCTTCCACTCGTACCAGAACTTGTCGGAGTTCTTGAACCAGTTGGGACGGATCGCGGTGCTGAAGACCATGTTGTTCACCTTCTTGGCGGAAAACTGGTCGGCCAGTTCATAATTCGGCTTTTGCGCCAGTGCCGCACCGCACAGGAGCAGCGCGGCAAAGCTGAGGAGGATGAGTCGTTTCATATTTTCGGTGATTTCATTCGGAATAACGTTGTAAAGTTACGAAAATAATTCACATCCTATTCCTCGTTCCGCATCTCCAGCCGCCCGCTGCGCCCAATGGCGGAAAAAAGGGTCCATTGGGAGCATTTTCAGCCGTTTTTGCTCCCAATGGAAGGAAAAACACGCCATTGGGCGCACCTGAATGCTTTTTTTGTTTGGAAAACCTTCGATCCGATATTATCTTTGTCCTGCGACCTGAGCATTGAGGCTGGGCGTTTATGTGTATGAATGAGGCGGTAGAAATCTGGCTTGTAACCACGGATCATCTGGAGGATGGTCTTTGGTTTCCTAAAGAATCTGACTATTGTGTTGGGATGAATCTTGTAGCGGCGCTGGCTGCCGAGTTGCCGGTGTTTGTCCTGGCGTTTGTCCTGATGTCCAATCACGTTCATTTCGTCCTTTTGGCGACGAAGACCGATGCGGAGCGCTTTATCAATGAGTTCAAACGGCGGCATTCCAAGCATCTTCACCTCAGATACGGTATCATTAAGTTATTGAAGGACAATAATCAGGACGTTCAATTCATTCCCATGGAAGACGAATCTCCGGAAAGGGCCATCGCCTATGTCCAGATGAATCCCGTCGCCGCAAACATCTGCCTTCAGCCGACACAGTATCCCTGGGGCAGCGGCGACATCTTCTTCAACCCTTCCCGACCCAAAGGAAATCGTCTGGACTCCCTTTCGGAGAGAGCCCGCAGAAAGACGCTCCATACCAAGACCAGACTGCCAGGCCATTGGCTGCTGGGTGATGACGGATATGTACTGCCTGCTTCTTATGTAAGGATTGATTACGTTGAGCGTATCTTTCGGACAGCCAAACGAATGGATTATTTCCTGCGGACATCTTCCAAAGCGAAGCTGCGTTTAAAAAGCACAGAGGACGCGATGCCGTCTTTCAAAGATCAACTTGTCCTTGCTGCCATCCCTAATCTCTGCCGGAGTCTGTTTCAAAAACAGGCATTCGAAGAGCTGACGGATTCTCAAAAGAGCGAAATCCTCCGACAGTTGCGCTTCCGGTTCTCTTCCAATGTCCATCAACTCGCCCGCGTCGCCGGCCTCACCTACGATGCCGCCGCCCGCCTGTTGGACGCATGAATAGCGTTAGAACCTGAAGCCGGCAGTGAGGGCGATGCCGTGACCGCCGCCGCCAGTCATCGTCATTCCATGATAGCAGCCCCAGATGAGGTTACAGCCGATGTTGACGCCGAGGTTCTTGTAGATGCTGAAATCGAAGCCCAGCTTGCCGTTCAGGTAGGGGAACAGCCGCTTGGTTTGGCCCTTAAGCGGCAATTCATCCAAATAGCAGGCACCGCCGGTTTCCAATCCCAGATAGAATGCGTTGCGGGGATGTTTGGCGAACGGATAATACCGGAGGTAGTCTGCAAAGAGGGGGATGGCCGGCACAAAGCCATTCGAGCGGTTAGGTTCGGAATCATCCCACTCCCTGATCCAGTGGTATCCGGTCCCTATGCCGAGGAAGCGCTTTTCGTTGAATCGCCAGCCGAGGGAGATGTCGGCCGTGAAATGGGGGTCCCAGTAGATGCCGGGGAGGGCGCTGCCTTTGAGGTTTCCTTGAAAATGCCCTTTGTCCTGCGCAGAGCCGGAGATCGTTGCTCCCAGCAGGAGCGTGACGGTCAGAAGACCGAAGAGAATCTGATTGTGTTTCATGATGCAAGTGTTTCACTATATAGATGCAACTGCCCGGCAAACGTTGCGTCAATTATTCGGAGAAGATGTCATCTTCCATCTCTACACCTTCGGGGTCGGGCTGGTAGTCCAGGATGTCGCCTGGGAGACAGTCCAACACTTTGCAGAGTTTGTTGAGCGTGGTGAAACGGATGGCGCGGCCCTTGCCGGTTTTGAGCAGCGAAAGATTGGTCATCGAAATGCCGATCTTCTCAGAGAGCTCCGAGAGTTTCATGTGGCGCTCCCAGAGCATTTTGTCGAGGTTGACGAGGATCATATCGCAAGGTTGCTGTCTTTGGCGGTGAGGTAGGCCATCTTGTAGAGTCCGGCGAAGAGGAGGACGGCCAAGGGAACAAAGAGCGTGTTGCTGTCGAGCACGGAGTTCGTGCCGCCTTGCATCACATCGGCGTAATTGGAACGGACGAAGGTCACAAGCACGGTAACCAGCGCCGCCCAGCGGATGAGGGCGATGTTGGACTTGGGGAAGATTACGCCATTTTTCAAAGACCGGTTCGTGCGGACCAGGAAGATTACGCATAATAAATAAAGAATGGTTACGCCGATGAACCGGCCTGCAATGATGAAGATCTGCCAGGCAAGTTTGTCCGGATTCCAGACAACGCGCTGCGGCTCCGGATTCAGCCACAATTGGTTGATCATTTGAAAATAGATGAACACGACGCTGAGCGTCGCAAAAAACAAGATGGCGACGGAAAGCCACTTGATGCTTCTTTGGGTTGGATTTTTCATAATCTATGTTTTTATTATTCGGCTGAATGCAGCGGCAAAGATAATACCAATTTTATGAATTTCATAAATTAATTTTACGAAAATCGTAAGTTTGGCATAGTCGTTGGTAGAATGAGAGGACGTGAAACCTTTCTTTCATACTGCGATTGCGCTCATCATTGCCACTGTACCTTTGGCCGTCAACGGCCAGGGCCGGGACTCGTTGGCCATGCAAGAGGACAGGCTCCGAGAGGAGACCGACCTGTTCATCCGGAACGCATTGCGTGACGGGATTCTATCCGGCTCTGAAGCCGACAGCCTGCAACGGTTAACGCAGTACAGCGCCGGCGACGGCGTTACGCTGACGGTTTTGAGCGGGATAATCCATGACATCGACAGCCTTTATGACGCTTCGATGAAAAACGTAAACACCTACTATGAAAGAGATTTGGCTTACTACCGGGTCAGCGGCATGTTGCCGTCCATCCTTGAAATACCTGAAGAATATATGAGTCCCCGGGACCGAAGGGCGCGATTGGATTGGGAGGCAGAGCGGCGTGTAAAGACATCCATGGCCCGAACATTCGAGTCCGAGCGGCCCTCCACGCTGGTCGAATACATCATCAAATACAGTACGGTCTTCTTCCACAACGATTACGGGCTGGCGGGCAAAGCCATTCCCCAACAAGGTGGATTATACTATATCTATGTCCCTCCCGGGCGGCCGGATCCGGATTATCCTTAGGCATGCGGTGCGCCCAATGGCGTGTTTTTCCTTCCATTGGGAGCAAAAACGGCCGAAAATGCTCCCAATGGACCCTTTTTTCCGCCATTGGGCGCACCTGGATGGGGCGGGGGATATCGTTAGAAGCTATTGGCGGGGCCATTCGCCGACTTCCATGTCTTTCAGCTTGCCGTCTTCGATGCGGAAGCGAAGGGCGGTCCTGACGAGGTGGAAGCCCTGGAGGCCGCAGGCGCCGGGGTTGAGGACCATCATGTCGTAGTGCTTGTCGTGGACCACTTTCAGGATATGGGAGTGGCCGCAGACGAAGACCTTGGGCCGGTAGGCCTCGATCAGGCGCAGGGCGCGGTAGTCATAGTGGTCCGGGTAGCCGCCGATGTGGGTCATCAGCACGGTCATTCCGTCCTGCTCGAAGAACTGGCTTGCGCGGGCGAAGTCGCGGACGTCGTAGCCGTCGCAGTTGCCGTGGACACAGACCAGGGGTTTGAACGTGGCGATTTCCGACAGGGTGGCTTCGTTGCCGAAGTCACCGGCATGCCATACCACGTCGACCGGTTCGAGGAACTTGCGGACCTTCTCGTCGAAATATCCGTGCGTATCGGAAATCAGGCCGATATATGCCATATCTGCGCTAGAGCTTGATGATGATCTTCTTGCGGTAGAGCCACAGGGCCATCAGCAAGAAGAGGGCGACGTAGCAGATCGCATACATAAGGGAGGCGTACTCGTTGTTGCCGAAGATGGACACGCAGCAGTGCTTGTAGAACCAGCCCAGGGGCGTGACGTTGCTGCCGTCGGCAGCCGTCCAGTGGATCATACGGCCGAAGATCTTGACGGTGAGTCCTGCCATCACGAAGGCGAAGAGCGGGTTCATACCCATGGCCTTGAACGGCAGGAACACTTTTTCCTTTCCCTTGACGTCGATGAACCAGACGAAGAAAGCCAGGCAGAGGATGGCCCAGCCACCCGCGTAGAGCACGTAGGAACCGGTCCAAAGCGGCTTGCTGATGGGCAGCCAGATGCTCCAAATGCAGCCCAGCGCCAGGCAGATGGCAGCCGTGGTGTAGAGTTTGGCCACGGCTTCGGTCTTGTTGTCCGTGTGCCGGATCATCTGTCCGATGAAGTAGCCCAGGAGCACCGTACCCGCGCCGGAAATCGCTCCGAGCAATCCCTCCGGATCGAAGGGGATGCCGTAGCCGTGATAGACGTGATTCTCGCCCAGCAGCGCGATGTCGATCTTGCCGGAGATATTGCCTTCGAGCGTGGACCAGCCGGGATCCGATCCGAACACGTAGAGGATCAGCCAGTGGAGGAAGGTTACGCCCGCAATGCCCCAGAGGATGCGCTTGGGCTTTTTGAGGATCAGGGCCAGGAAGCCGCCCAGGACGTAGCACATCGCGATGCGCTGCAGCACGCCGAAGATACGCACGTGCTGGAGCCAGTACACCCAGTTCTGCCCGAAGGTCCAGCCGGCATCGTGCGGCGAGGTGGGGTAGAAGGGGAACATGTTGAGGCCCAGGCCCACCAGGAAGATGAGGATGCCGCGCTTGACGAGCTTCCAGGCGCTCTTCTTGTTGAGCGCGTCGCCATATTTGGCGAAAGAGAAGGCCATGGCCACGCCCACGCAGAAAAGGAAGAAGGGGAACACCAGGTCGGTCGGCGTGCAGCCGATCCAGGCTGCATGTTTCAAAGGAGGGAAGATGTGGCTCCAGGAGCCGGGGTTGTTGACCAGGATCATCCCGGCCACCGTCATGCCTCTCAGGACGTCGAGGGCGACGTATCGTTGGGTTTTGGTTTGCGTCATAACATACAAAGATAAGACAAAAAAACCGTATCTTTGTCGAGGTATGGAACTATTCTATTCAAAAGATATTTCCGACGGCGGACGGGTGCTCGATCCCGACGAGTCGGCGCATTGCGTGCGTGTGCTGCGCCATCGGCGCGGCGATCAGATCAACGTAGTGGACGGTCACGGTATGCTCTACCGCTGCACGATTGTGGACGATGACCCGCGCGGCGTGCTTTTCGACGTGGACGAATGGGTCGAGAACTACGGCAGCCACGACTACCGGCTCCATATGGCGGTCTGCCCGCCCAAGAACATCGACCGTTTCGAATGGTTCGCCGAAAAGGCCACGGAAATCGGGGTCGACCGCATCACGCCCCTTTTCGGCGACTACTCCGAGCGCCGCGTCTTCAAAAGAGAGCGCATCGAGCGCCTGATCGTAGCCGCTGCCAAACAATCGCACAAGGGCGCCATTCCCGAGCTCGACGAAGCCCTGACCGTCACGGAGTTCCTCCAGCAGGACCACGAAGGCCTGAAACTCATTTGCTACTGTGACGAGGCCACCGGCAAAATCGATATCAAGGAGGCGCTTGCGGCAGCGGGATTCTCCATCGCGCGGCAGAACCTTTTCGAGGCCAGCGCCGCGAAGCCGATGATTTCCCTCATGATCGGTCCGGAGGGGGACTTCTCGCGGGCTGAAGTGGCACTGGCACTGGAGCGCGGGTGGCAGCCGGTGTCGCTGGGCGACAGCCGGTTGCGTATAGAAACGGCGGCCGTGGTCGCCACAGCCGCCGTCTATCTTCATTTCAGCCGTTGAGCGGCTTACTCACTTTATTTGTCAACCCTTCGGGGCGCATCGGAAATGACCGGTGGCGCCGTGGGAACGAAGTGTCCGCGGCCGGCCTCCCTGTAGGGAGGACGAGCTGACTCGGAGGCTTTCTTGGCGGCCGACCGGTTCACCGCATCGTACTCGAGGAACTTGTCGAAGGAAGGCGTTTCGCCGCTTCGCTTGAAGATCTGCTGGTAGATGGCCCAGCGGGAAGGAGCGTTGAAATACTCGAAGTTCTGGTTCATCATACTGTTTTCAGAAGGACGATAGACGCCTTTCGCAAATTCGGCTGCACCCTCGTAGATGCCCACTTCCCCTTTGTAGCGGTCGTCAGAGAGGAAGGCGCTCCAGCGGACCTTCTTCGGATCCTTGGTGAAATCGACGTTCGCATACCAGCCGTATTTCTCATACAATTCATTGAACTGCGTGACAAGTTCAGCCGGTGCCGCATTGTTGTTAGAGACGTACTCGTCGGCCAGGAAGGCGATCCCGTGGCCGCCCAATTCGTGGCGCAAGGTGCTGCCGAACAGTTCGGGATCGTTCCCGTTGGTGGACAGGAATGCGATACCCGACTGGGTTGACGGATCGAGCGATGCCATGCCGGCGTGCCGGCGCGTGTTGACCAGTACGGCAATGGCCAGATTGTCCCTGCCGGTGATGGAAGGAACCTTCTTGGCATAGCTGACACATTTCTCATAGTCGCCATACACTTCAGAGCCGTTGCCGAATTGCGTGGCGAGGGCAGTCTCATAGCCTTCGCCGATCCGCCCGTTCTTCGAGACGACCTTCACAGCATAGACATTGAAGCGGTTGCGGAAGCTCTTGTATGGCTCGATGGCGAAGAATTCCTCCATGGACTGATTCATCAGCGTCTCGTAGAGGCCGCCCTTGCCCATGTCCTTGTCGGTGTAGCCATCACCCATGAAGACGATGTCGATACCCTTTCCGACCGTCGCTTTCTGCAGCGTCATCACTTCTCCGTCCTTGCTGTAGTCTTTGGAAGCATACAGGTCTTCCACCTCTGCCGGACCGAACAGCGTCTCCAGGAATGGAATCAGTTCCGTGGTCGCATTCCTGCCGAAACGTTTTCTTACCGGATCGGGGTATTGCGCAATGTTGCTGAAAAGGATATATCCTTCAGAATCATAGACTTCCACCGCTGGCGTCTGGGGTATGTACATGTACTGCTCTGCAGCTTGCCAGTAGAAATTGTACCATTTGCCATAGCCTTTTGCCGCAATTTCTTTTACCTGTCCTTCCCGGTCGTTCCATACGCCGCCTGTGCTGGTAAGCATCACCGTGGCGATAACCTCCAGACCATCCTGCTGGTAGAGGTCGTAATAATCTTTCAGCTGTGGCATCAGTTCCTTTGAGAAGGGACACCAGGGAGCCCAGGATACAAATACCGTATAGCGATTGTTCCGGATAACATCCATGTAAGTGAAAAGATTGCCGTCCAGATCTTCGATGGGCTTGTTCTCGATGGCCGCCGTGGGCCAGCCGGCATAGCCCTTGATATCGATGTTGCTGATGTCGAAGCCATAGCCTTCTTTCTGCCAGAGCATATTCTGCAGATTGATCTGTGCATCGCCGATCTCGAGATATTCTTTCGGTATCGTTCCGCTCAGGCAGTTGTTGAAGAACGAATAGTGCCCGGTGCCCAGTCCGGCCCAGTAGGCAGGAAGGCTGCCGGTCAGCCGGGTTCCTGAGATTTCAAGATAGGTGAGTGCGGGGGACTGGATACTGTATGGCAGGGTTCCTTTCATGTCGTCGTTGTTCACGATGACAACCTGTTTCAGCGATTTCATGTCTGCGAACAGGTCCGGCAGGGAGGTCATCCCCGTGCCCGCAAGCGAAATACTCTCCAGCGCGGTCAGCTTCCGGAAAGAATCGGGCAGCGGACCGGTCAACCCCGGCTCGTTGTAGATCTGGAAATTATAGATCAGCTCACCCAGCTCGCCGATACTTTCAGGGATACGTCCCTTCATTCCCTCCATGTTGAAGTAAAGGGATACCTTTCCTTTGATGTCGTCATATTCCAAACCGGGATAGTGCTTTCCGGCAATCCAGGGGTCTTTCCAGTTTTTTCCATCCAGTTTGTCGTAGAAATCATCCAGAATGATCTGAGCCTTGCGCAGGACGCTGATCCCGTCCTGAACGAGCGTGAACTCAACCAGGGCAGCCTTGCTTGTCTTGTCCTTGAGGGAGACTTTGCCGCTTCGCTGCCTGCCGTCGTTGGCCTTGATGGAGAACTCGAGCTTGCCGCTCTTGAGAGCCTTGGTCTGGACGAAAGTAATCCAGGACTGGGCGGATTTCTCGACCTCGACGGTGAAATCGGTGTTGTACTGCACATCTACAGTAAAGGTTCCTCCCTCGGCGGGAATGGTGTTCGCCTGCCCGACTTTGACGCCTTTATTCTCTTCCTGCTCGAAGGTGAGCGTAATCGGCGAGAGTTTGCCGCTCTTGTCCTTGACCGTCACTTTGCCTGTCCGCTTGTCGTAAGTTTCATTGGCTTTGACGGAGAACTCCAGCTTACCACTCTTGAGGGCCTTGGTCTGGACGAAAGTAATCCAGGACTGGGCGGATTTCTCGACCTCGACGGTGAAGTCCGTGTTGTACTGCACATCTACAGTAAAGGTTCCTCCCTCGGCGGGAATGGTGTTTGTCTGTCCGACCTGGATGACCTTTTTCTCTTCCTGCTCGAAGGTCAGCGTAATCGCTGAAACCTTGCCGCCCTTGTCCTTGATGGTGACTTTGCCGCTTCGGGGATCAGTGCCGTCATTGGCCTTGACATCGAATGTCAACTTGCCGCTCGAGAGCGACTTGGTGCCGGCATAGGAGATCCAGGACTGGGCAGCGGATTCGATCTCGACGTCGAAGGCCGTGTTGTACTGGATGTCCACGGTGACCGTACCGCCCTCGGCGGGCACCTTCGAGACATTGCCGACGGTAATGGTCGATCTGGCCTCCTGCCTGAGGGCGACGCTCGCGCTCAGGCCCTCGCTCTGGAAGGAGATGCTGCCGCTGACTTCGTCGGAAGAGTTGGCGGCGGAAGCCGTGACGGTCACGGTGCCGGCGCCCTCGCCCGAAGAGGGCGAAATCTTGAAACCGGAGCCGCTGACGGAGGCGGTCCAGGCATAGTTGGCCGAAACCTGGACGGTCTGCGAGCCGCCTTCCTGGCCGAAGGCGAGATTCGACGGGCTGACCGTCAGGTAGGGATCTTCGTGGCAGCCTGCCAGCAGCAGGATCGATACGCAACACAAAAAGGCAAAGAAGCGTTTCATGGTTATCGATTTGATGGGTTATCTTATTTACGGTTCACGGCGTCATATTCGAGGAACTTGTCGAAGCTCGGGGTTTCGCCGCTCAGTTTCAGGATACGCTGGTAGATGGCCCAGCGGGAAGGAGCGTTGAAGTATTCCACGTTCTGGTTCATCATGCTGTTGGGGGAAGGCCTGTATGCGCCCGTGGTGCAATTGGCGGCTCCCTCATAGACGCCGATTTCATCCTTGTAACGTCCGTCAGAAATGAAGGCGCTCCATTTCACTTTCTTCGGGTCGCTCGTGAAGTCGATGTTGGCGTGCCAGCCGTACGACTTGTAAAGCCGGTTGGATTCGGTGATATAATCCTGGGACACTTTCACATTCTGCGTCGCATATTCGTCGGCCAGGAAGGCGAAGCCGTGGCCGCCCGCCTCGTGGCGCAGCGTCGGCCCGAAGAGCGAGCCGTCGTTGCCGTAGGATGAACAGAAGGCTACGCCGGACTGGAGCGACTCGCTCATGTCGGTGATACCGCCATGATAGATGGAATTCACCATTACGCAGACCAGAAGGTTCTTCTTGTCCTTGATGCCGGGAACCTTCAGCGCATAGTCATAGCACTTGTCCGTCGATCCGGAGGTGGTGACGCCATTGGTGATCACCGCGCCAAGCGCTGTTGAATTCTTGCCGCCAGTCCGTCCGTTCTTCGAGACCACATTGACCATATACACGTTGAAACGGTTTCGGAAGGTCTTGTACGGCTCGATGGCGAAGAACGCCTCCATGGCCTGTTGCATAGTACTTCCGTAGAGGTTGCTGGCGATATCCCTGTCAGTGTAGGCATCTCCCATGAAGATCAGGTTGATGCCCTTACCGACCGTGGCGGTCTGGAGCGTGACGACGGTGCCGTCCTTCGAATAATCCGTGGAAGCGTATTCATCGTCTTCAAGCGGCCCGAAGATATCCTCGAGGAAAGGTATCAGGTCGAAGAAGGCCACGTGGCCGAACCGGCCCCGGGACGGGTCGCTGACATTCTTGGAGCAACTGAAGATGATATTGCCCTTGCTGTCGATGACGTTGACGAAAGGTGTACTTCCCGAGCCGATGGCGGCTTCTTCGGTAAAGGTCAGCTCGTCCGAAGAGAAATTATACCATCGGTCATAACCGTTTTTCTTCAGGAAATCCTTCTGGGTCTTGTTCCCATCCGAGTCACCCCAGGCCGGATAGGCAATCACCTCCAGGCCGGAAGCGTGATACTTTTCGTGCATGCGTTTGACCAGCGGCAGCAGCTGGGCGGAATAGTTGCACCAGGAGGCCCAGCGGAAAACCACGGTCGCCTTGTTCTTGGAAACGATCTCCTGATAAGGAATCGGCTTTCCGGTCATCACATCGTTCAGTCCGTGTCCGGGCCAGTAACCCGGAATGTCGCGATCCTTGACGGAGAATGGATTCACGGCCCTGTATTCGTCCTCTTCGAGCACTTGACCATGGTTGATGTACATGTTGATCCAGTATCCGGGATCGGCGGCTGAATAGAAATAGTCCGGAATCTGGCCGTCCAGCTTGTGGGAGTAAAGGGTCATTTTGGAACCAAGCCGGAGCCAGGATTCGGGGAACGATCCCGTGAAACCGTTATTCGCGATGGTCAGCCCCGTTTCGTAGGTGCCTTCTACCATTGCATCTGCCATCAGACCATCGCTTTCTCCCAGCGTTACCGGCAGCGGGCCGGTCATCGAGAGGTTGTTGCTGACAGAAACATAACCCAGCGGCATGCCGGCAAACACATCCGCGAGGCTTGTCATGGAGGTAGACTCTATGACAAGCACCTTCAGATGTTTAAGGCTGTTGAAGCTCTTGGGAAGCGTGCCGGTAACGCCGGGCTGGTTCTGAATCCAGAAGTGGACGCAGGCGGTCAACTCGTCAAAACAGTCGGGGAACGACCCCTTCATCTTGAATTCTCCGTTGAAATCCAGTTTCAGTTCGTGGGTTTCGCCATTCCAATTCACACCTTGCCAGGAATTGAGACTCTTTTGCGTATCCCACTTGTCCCGGAGGTTCCAGTGCGCACCGTCCATCGCATCGTAGATCTTCATCAAGGCCGTCTTGATCCGGCTTTCTTCATCCGGGTTTACGGTTATCGCACAAGTCGCAGATTTGCCGCCGGCCGAAGCCTTGATCTCCGCCTTGCCCTCGGAAACCGCCTTGACCACACCATCCTTGACGGTCGCCACCTTTTCGTTGGAAGACGACCAGGACACGGTCTTGTCGGTAGCATCGTCGGGCTTGACCGTGGCGGTCAGGGTCAGCGTACCGCCGACTTCCAGTGTGGCCGTGGCCTTGTCGAGCGTCACGGATTCCACCGCGATCACTTTCTTTTTCTCCTGCTCAAAGGTGAGCGTCTGCGGCTGGGCCTTGCCGCTCTTGTCCTTGACTGTCACTTTGCCCGTGCGCGGTTCCGTCTTGTCGTTGGCCTTGACGTCGAAAGTCAGCTTGCCGCTGCTGAGCGACTTGGTGCCGACGAACGAGATCCAGGACTGGGCGGCGGATTCGATCTCAACCGCAAATTCCGTGTTGTACTGGATGTCCACCGTGACCGTGCCGCCTTCGGCCGCAATCTTCGACACGCTTCCGACCTGGATGGTCGATTTGGCCGACTGCTTCAGGGCCACGCTGGCCGTCAGTCCTTCGCTTTGGAACGAGACGCTGCCCGTTGTCTCATCGGAGGAACTGGCGGCCGAAGCGGTGACCGTTACTGTACCGACGCCTTCGCCCGAAGCGGGGGAGATCTTGAACCCCGAACCGCTTACACTCGCAGTCCATGCATAGTTGGCCGAGACCTGGATGGTCTGCGACCCTCCTTCCTCGGGGAAGGAGAGATTTGACGGATTGACCGTCAAATAGGGGTCTTCGTGGCAACCGGCCAGCAACAGGACCAAGCCAAACAAGGACAGGAGGGGGAGAAAACGTCGCATAATCAACCTAATATTGCTTAAAAATTAGCAAATTTTCCGCACTTTTCCATGGCGTGATTTGCTTTTGCAAAGTAAATGAACTCCGGGATGGCTCATACATGTGCACATACGTATAATGTACGTAGTACGTAGAAAATACGTAGAAACGTTGCGTAAATCGCCTGATTCACGTATATTTGTGCACAAACCAGATGCTTATGAGCCGAATGATCCTGTTTCTGCTGTTATGGGTGCTCCCGCCTTCGGAATTGCTGGACAAGGCCGGGGAACTGTTCGACGGGCAGCATTGGCACCAGACCATCGAGGTCATCAACGAGTCTTTGCCGGAACTTCGCCAGTCCGGAGACGAAGAGACGCTCGCGGAATGTCTGAGCATGCTTTCCATCGCGTATTTCCGTATCGGGGCATTCACTCCCGCCTGGGATGCCCAGTACGAGTGCTATCAGCTGGACCTTGCCAGCGGCGATGCCGGTAATATCAGTTCCTCGCTCAATACCCTGGCGGGCATCTGCCTGGCCATGGAAAACTACGACGAGGGAGAGCGTCTCATCAAGGAGGCCATCTCTTATGAGGAATCGCTTGGGCAGACAGAGGGCCTGGCCGTCCGTTATGGTATGGCGTCCGATATCCTTCTCAAACAGAACAAGGTAGATGAAGCCATCGACTATGCTTCCCGGGCGCTGGAAATAGACCAGGCGGCCGGAAGGCCCATCAAGGTCGCCGTCAGGAAGTCGCAGCTGGCAGCAGCCTATCTTGAAGTGGGGAAATTATCCGAAGCGGCCCGGCTCATCGACGAGGCGGCACGGACTTTCGAAGCCGTACAAGACCTTCATTCCCTGACCGTTTGCCGTCATCAGCAAGGCATGATCGCTGCCAAGCGCGGCAATTTCCGGCAGGCGGCGAATTATCTGCGGGAAGGCCTGACCCTGAGCCGGCAGACCGGAGAACTCCTGCTGCAGCGAAACATCACCCGCGACCTGGCCGTCATGCTTAAGGATGCCGATCCCAGGGAAGCTGTCAGTTATATGCAGGAGGTCCTGGTGCTTTCCGACACGCTCTTCCATCAGGAAATGACACGCCAGATGGCGGAACTGGCCATCCAGAATGATCTGGCACTCAAGGAGCATACGATTGCCTTGCAGGAGGAAACGCTGAACATGCGCCGCAAGCAGATCTGGATCCTCATCGGTCTGCTGGTGCTGCTTTTGGCGCTGGCACTGGTGATGATGCGGCTGATCTTCATCCACAAGCGCGACAAGAAACTGTTGCAGCAGGCCTCCGATATCAAAGACAAGCTCATCGTGCTGGGCGGCGGATCTGCCAGCCCGAAAGATGCGGAAGAAGTATCGCAGCTGCTCAAGAAACTCTCCGAATCGGGATCCAGCCCGCTTTCCGTGCTCACGGCCCGAGAGCGGGAAATCGCCCTTTTATGCAGCAAAGGACTTGTAAACAAGGAAATAGCAGACCGTCTCGCGCTCTCGCTGCGTACGGTCGAGACCCACAAGAACAATATCTTCCGCAAACTCGGCATCAACTCCACGGCCGAGCTTGTGGACCTGCTTCAGGCGGAATCCAAGTGACAGTAGTTCTCTCTGGCTTGCGTTTTATTCCCGGATAATCTTGATCTCGCCGTGGAGGCCGACGGCGATGATCTGGGAGGGTTCGCCGGTGGCGCCTTCCTCGAGGTAGGGGTCGGCGACCCAGTCGACGGCGTCGATGATCTCGAGGGGGATGTCCTCGTAGAAGGCGGGCGCCGGTTTGCCGGAGATGTTGGCCGAGGTCGAGACGATCGGTTTACGGAAGCGGCGGATCATTTCCACGCAGAAATCGTTCATCGGAATACGGATGCCGGCGCTGCCGTCTTCTGCCACGACGTTGGGCGCCAGACCCATGGCGCCGGGATAGATAATGGTCATCGGTTTGTCGTTGACTTCGAGCAGGTTGATGGCCACTTCGGGAATCACTTTCACGTATTTGCCGAGCATGTCGGCATCGGCGACCAGCGTAATGAGGCTCTTGCTGTCGGAGCGCTGCTTGAGGGCGAATACCTTCGCCACGGCTTCCTCGTTGGTAGCATCGCATCCGATGCCCCAGACTGTGTCGGTCGGGTAGAGGATGATGCCGCCCGCTTTGAGCGTTTCCACGGCTGCTTTCACTTCTTCAAGATCGATTTCCTGTTCCATGGGTATGTGTTTTTAAAGATTTTGTTCAGAATGCCGGATGGATGTCCGTCGTAACCGGATAATGGTCCGACCAGGGGACGCGGGTGATTTCGTGCCGGGTGGCCGAGAATTCCTGAGGGAGGAGGACATAGTCGATACGCAGCATCGGCCAGAGCACCGCGTACGTGCTGCTGAATCCCTTGCCCGCCTCCACGAAACTGTCTTTCTTGGTCCGGATCAGCTTGTGGTAGGTGTAGGACAGGGGTGTGTCGTTGAAGTCGCCGCAGACCAGCGAGGGCCAGGCGCTCTGCGCTTCGCTCTCCAGCAGCGCGGACACCTGCTCGGTGCGTCGCCGCGTCGCTTCGCGCACCCTTCCGTGCACCTGCGCCACCTCCTCCTTGAAATGATTCTTCCGGAAGAGCCGCTTGAGCACGACCGGGAAGGAGATGCTGGAACTCTCCAGATGGCAGTTGTACACGCGGAGGGTATGACCGTCCACATCTATGTCCGTGATCAGGCACATATTGCGGCTTTCCGGGAAAGTGAGCGACTCGACGTGCCGGATGGGATATTTGCTCAGCGTCACGTTGCCGAAATAACGGTTGCCCTTGAACAGGCGCCGGGCCTTGTAGGGATATTCCGGCAGATACGGAGCCAGTGCCGCCGTGTCGGCCACGGCGAATTCCTGCAGGCAGACGATGTCGGCCTTCTGCTGCGCGATGAACTGGCGGATGCCCGACACCGATTCGTTCATCGTGACTTTGCGATTGCCGGCGTTGTAGCGCCCGACATTGTAGGTCAGCACGCGGAGCGAGGGGCCTTCCGCCGTGGTTTCCTCATGCCCGAATTTCACGAACCGGTCGGCCAGAAGCAGCGTGGGCAGCAGCGCGATGACCGGGATGAGCAGGATCCGGCGGTACTTGAAAACGGCGATCAGCAGCAGGAACAGATTGAGCAGCACCAGGGGCACGTAATACAGTCCGAAGAACATCACGACCGGATGCCGGACGGGATGGAGGAAGGGCGCAAGATAAGAGACCAGCAGCGCCGCGGCGGCGGCGATGGCCAGCAGCAGGAACAGACCTGCACCCAGGGTTTTCCGGCGTCTTCTCAGTGCCATTCCGAATACATCTTGCCCTGCTTTTTCCAGATCAGGATCAGGATCAGCCCGAAGAGCATGCCGCCCAGATGGGCGAAATGGGCCACGCCGTCGCTCGTGCCAAGGATTCCGGTGAGCAACTCGATGGCCGCGAAGATGATGACGAACCACTTGGCCTGCAGCGAGACAGGCGGGAAGAGCAGCGTCAGCGTGTAGTTGGGATAAAGCATGCCGAAGCCCAACAGCAGGCCGTAGATGGCGCCGGAGGCACCGACGGTCGGCACGTTGAGCATTCCGGGGACGAAGAAGTGGAGCACCGCCTCGTGGCAGATGGCGGCGCCCAGACCGCAGACGAAATAGTAGATGAGGAACTTCTTGCTGCCCCACATCCTTTCGAGCACCGGTCCGAAGACGATGAGCGACCACATGTTGAAGAAGATGTGGCCGAAGCCGCCGTGCATGAACATGTGGGTCACCAGCTGCCACCAGTGGAAGAAGGGCGAGTCCACGGGGAACAGGGCGAACCATTCATACATGGGATTGCCGATGAATTCGGTTCCCAGGAAAATGATGATATTGATAATGAGCAGATTCTTAACTGCCGGGGGTAGATTTCTCAACATAGTTTCTTCTCCAGTTCTTCGGTTGTGAGGATGGTCATGCACCTGCGCCCGTCGGGCGTGAGATTGGGCTCCCGGCAGGCGAAGATTTGGTCCACCAATAATTGTGCCTCGTCTGCGCGGAGGCTACCGACGCCGCTTGCAGCCGCCGAGGCTGCCATCCTTGCCGCCAGCAGGTGGTTCTGGTCTTCGAGCGAACTGTCGTCCTTGAGGGCGGCCACAAGTGAATCGACGCAGGATCGGACCTGCTCCTCATCGACCGGGTAGCCTTCCGGCAGCGCATTAACCACCACGGTGTTGCCCCCGAAATCCTGGATGTCGAAGCCCAGGCGGGCTGTCAGGTCTGGCTGCTCCAGGACGGCGAGATAGTCCTCCGCGCTCAGCCGGACTGTCACGGGGAAGAGGGTCTGCTGCCGAACCGGCTGTTTTTCAGCGATTTTCTCGAGATAGCGCTCGTAGAAGATCCGTTCGCGGGCGCGGCGTACATCGACCACCATCATACCCGACTTGACGGGCGTGACGATGTAGCGGCGTTGCAGGACGATCAGGTTGTTCTGCGGGGCGACGGGTTCGTCTTCGAAAAGGCGGCCGTCGTCGGCAGGGCCGGCAGGGTAGACGGGTGCTGGGCTGCTTTGCGGACTGACAGGGGCACCGGGCGTATAGCCCGGGACCTCGTCAAAGGGGTTGAACAGCGGACTGTAGTCGATGCGGGGCGGGCGGTGCCATTCGGCCCCGCCGCCGCTCCCGCTTTCGCGCGGGCTGAAGACGGGGATGTCCGGCGCACCTTTCATATCGAAGTCGATACTCGGGGTGAAGTCGTTCTTACCCAGCGCCTCACGGACAGCGGCCGTGAGGATCTCGAACAGCATCCCTTCGTCTTCGAATTTGACTTCCGTCTTGGCGGGGTGGATGTTTACGTCCACGCGCTCCGGCTCCGTTTCCAGGAAGAGGAAGTAGGCCGGGGTATAGTCGTCGGGCACCAGCTTCTCATAGGGCTTGCAAACGGCCTTGTGGAAGAAAGGCGAGCGGAAATAGCGTCCGTTGACGAAGAAAAACTGGCTGCCGCTGCTCTTGCGGGCATCTTCGGGGTTGCCGATATAGCCGCTGATGCGGACCAGGCTCGTATCGACCTTGACCTCCACCAGTTCCTTGGCCAGGTTCATCCCGAAGATGTCGAGGATGCGCTTCTTCAGGGTGGTGGCGGGTTTCAGGTTGTGGATCTCCTTACCGTTGGATGTCAGCTTGAAAGCCACTTCCGGACGGATGAGGGCAACCCGCTGGAATTCCTGGATGATGGCCCGCAGTTCCGCATTGTCGGACTTGAGGAACTTGCGTCGCGCCGGCACGTTGAAAAAGAGGTTGCGGACGGCGAAGTTGCTGCCTTTCGGGGCGGCGACGGGCTGCGTGCGGGGCGGTTTCGATTCGGAGATCTCGACCTGCACGCCCACCTCGTCATCTTCGCGGCGGGTGCGCAGCGTCACCTCCGATACCGCGGCGATCGAGGCGAGCGCCTCGCCGCGGAAGCCATAGGTGAGGATGCGCTGCAGGTCTTCGGCCGTGGCGATCTTGCTGGTGGCGTGGCGCTCGAAGCAGAGCACCGCTTCTTCCGGCGTCATGCCGCAGCCGTCATCGATGACCTGGATCAGCGTTTTACCGGCATCGAGCACCGAGACGATGACGCTGCGGGCACCGGCGTCCACGGCGTTCTCGACCAGCTCCTTCACGACGGAGGCGGGCCGCGTCACCACTTCGCCGGCGGCGATCAGGTTCGATATGTTCTGCGGAAGTACCTGGAGCATCTATTGGACAAGCAGGAGGATGAATCCTTTCGAAAGATAGTAGGCAGCCGCGGCGATGGCGATCATCGTCAGGGCGAGGATAACCTTCTTGGTAATGCTTATCGGCGAGGTGTCCTTTTCCTTGGAGAGTCGCTTCTCCTCGTAAGTCTGGCGGAAGGACCCGCGGATGTGCATGCCGGGGATATACCGGCGCCCAGTATCCTCCTCGATCAGGCCCTCTTTCCTGGCCATGGCCTCGATCTCACTGCCGGGCATGGTCTTGCCGTATTTCTTGTAGATTTCCTCGAGCCGCTCCTTGCGCTCGTCGTAGTAGCGCGGCTCGTAGTGGAACACGCGGTGCTCGGGGATGTGCCAGAATTTGAATCCGAAAGCCATGGTCGAAAACGTTTAAAAACGGGTATACACGTTTAGGTTGTTGTGACAAAGGTAATCATTTTTTATCTTTGCGGAAACAAAGGCATTATTCCAGATGGATTTCAGAGTAGGAAACGGATACGACGTACATCAGCTGGCCGAAGGACTGCCGCTGGTACTGGGCGGGGTAGCGATCCCCCACACGAAAGGCTGCGTGGCCCATTCCGACGGCGACGTGCTCATCCACGCGCTCTGCGACGCCCTCCTGGGCGCCCTGGCCCTTGGCGATATCGGCCACCACTTCCCCGACACCTCCGACGAATACGCCGGCATCGACAGTAAGATCCTGCTCTCCCGCGTCGTGGCGATGATCCGCGACCGCGGCTGGGAAATCGTCAACGTGGACAACACCCTTCTCGCCCAAAAGCCGAAAATCGCGCCCTACATCCTGCAGATGCGCCAGACCCTGGCCGAAGTGATGGGCATCACTCCCGACCGCGTCTCCGTCAAGGCCACAACCACCGAGCGCCTCGGCTTTACAGGACGCGAAGAAGGCATCGCAGCCTACGCCACGTGCCTTCTTCGCGAAAACCGATAAACGGTATTATTTCTTCTTGCTGACTGTCTGCCCGATGAGGAAGCAGATGGCGGCGATGACCATGCCGTTGATGGCGGGGAAGCCCCACTTCACGAGGTTGGCCACCACGGCGCCCAGGACGACGCCCGCAACAGCCCACCAGTCGACCGTCTTTTCAGCAACGGTTCCGTCGGCGTAGGCCTTGCGGTTCATGAAGTAGTGGAGGATCAGGATGATGCCCACCGGCGGGAGCGTGCAGTTGAGCACGTTGAGCCAGCCGCAGAAGTTCCAGTAGAGCCAAACGGCGGCAACCGTACCCAGGATGCCGGAGAAGATGACCATCTTCTTCTTCGTAAGACCGGCGATGTTGCTCAGGCCCAGACCGGCCGAGTAGAGGGCGTTGTCGTTGGTGGTCCAGATGTTGAGGCCGAGCACCAGGACGGCCAGGTAGAACAGGTTCAGGTTGAGCATCACTTCGAAGATATCGTTGCCTCCGACATAGATGCTGGAAACTGCGCCGAAGAGGAACATCAGCGAGTTGCCGATGAAGAAGGCGACGACGGTCGTCCAAAGGCCCACGCGACCGCTCTTGGCGAATCGCGTGAAGTTGGGTGTCGCCGTACCGCCGGAGACGAAACTTCCGACCACCAGACCTGCGCCCGCGATGATGCCCAGGTCTTTGGTTCCTTGTGCGAACTGTTCGATCAGACCCATGTCGCCGCGGCGGACAGCCATGATCATGGCAACCGTACCAAGGATGGCTACAGCCGGAACGGCAATGTAGCTGATGATGGTCAAGCTCTTGATGCCGTAGTAGGCGCTGGCGGTCATCAGTACGCCGGCGATGGCTACGAGCACATAGCCTTGCCAGGGCATATGGTCGGGCGTCACGTCGAGGCCCATCAGTTCCTTGGCTACAGGAATGGCGAACATGGCCAGACCGACGCCGAACCAGCCGATCTGCGTGAAGCTGATCATCGCGCTGGGTAGCCAGCTGCCCTTGGTGCCGAAGCTGCGGCGGGCCAGCATGTCGAGCGAGAGACCGCTCTCCGCGCCGATGAAGCCCAGGGAGCCGGTGTAGGCGGCCAGGATCAGACCACCCAGGAGGAGAGCCCACACGAATCCCCACCAGTCGAGACCGGCAGCCAGTTGCTGGCCGACCCACATGCTGGCGGAGAAGAAGGTGAAGCCCAGCATCACCATGAACATACTCAGGTTCGATTTCCGTCCGGCACGGTCCACCGCGCGGTCGGTGTAGTCAACGTCAGTCTTTTTCATATTCTTGCTTCAGTTTATTGATCGATGCGATGCGGCGGCCGGCCAGTTCCTTCAGGTCGATGTTGCGCTGGAGGAGTGACTGCTCGTCGGCCCAGAGCGGTCCCAGGTCCTTGATTCCCCGCAGATGCGTAATGTCCAGCCAGTCTTCAAATTCCACCGGACCGGCATAGCCGAGTTTTTCTTCCAGCAACGCGCGGACGTCGATGCGGGATGCCCGCTCCCGGATCCCTTCCCAGTATTCCAGCACTTCGTCGAAATGGACGGGGAGCTGGTAGCGGCGGGCGCCGCCGTCGTAGATGATGCATTTTTCCAGCAGCGCTTCGGGGTTGTGCTGCACGATGTAGCGGCGGAATTCCGGTGTCACGACGCCGTCCTTCCAGCCGAAGTCGATGTCCGGATGGTTGATGCCGCTCACGCCTTTGTCCTGATAGACGGTGAAGGCACCCTCGAAGAAGAAACAGTCGATCCCTTCGAAGCCGGCGAAAATGGCGCTGAGTCTCGCGGAAAGGTCTTCCATGAGCCGGAAGGCCTGCGTACCGCCGATTGTGAAGAAGATTATGCGGCGGATACTGCCTCCTTCCAGCAGGAACTTGCGCATCAGGTGTTCGAAGCAGTACCGGAACGTGTCGCCGGTCGCCAGGATGTCGCCGACCGCCAGCACGCGGTTGCGCGTGGTGTAGATCTTGTCGTATTTGATCTTCAGGCCCTGGATGACGTGGTTCTCCGCAACCCGCTCGCACGAGACGAAATGCATGTTGCGCACACGCATCCCGCAGCGGAACGCCGCCTCTTCGAGCGGATAGTTGAGCCCGCCGCGCAAGATGGTGAGGATATCGATCTCTTCGCCCAGCCCGTTGGAGCGGAGGTAGTGGAAAGCATCGACCATTTCATCGAGCAGGGCCGTATAGCAAGGAAATCCGACGATTTCCGGAAAGGCTTCCATGGCGCGGCTGCCGGGACCGCTCAGCAGATAGTATCTGTTGTGCAGCTGCGGCACGTGCAGTCGATACAGACTCGTATCGCCGGGCAGGCCTGCAGGAAGCAGGCTCGAGCCATCTAAAGGTGTAGTCATTGAAATCCCGATTAGATTAAACCGGGATACAAAGTTAGCCCAAAAATAGGCAACTGCCAAGAGAAACGCTCAAAAAAAGGTCAAAACACCTTCTTGAAATTTGGCGGGAACTCCCATTTGCTACAGAAGCATTGTAAAGCACAACGTCCGTCCCAGCCGCGATGATTTTGGCTCGGCGGGGACGACTTTGTGCTTTTCGGCGCAGTTGGGGGCAATAGGGCGTTCCAGCCAATTGTCGGGTAGTGGGGTTAGGGGCGATGAGCGCCTCGCTGAAGTCGGCGGGAGCTCCGCTCTTTGTCAGATCAAATCTTTGGCCTCTTCATAGACCAGGCCGCAGAGGCGGATAATCTGCTTTTTGGAACTGTTGAAGCGGGCCCAGAGTGTGCGGGCCAGGTGGATGCGTTGCCGGGTGTCCAGTTTTTTGATTTCGGTTGTTCCGAACAATTCCTTGCAGACTTCTTTTTTATGCTGGCGCATCTCCTGCATCGGGATGCTCAGGTGCGAAATCGTTCCACCGCGGGAGTCGACATCTTCTTCTCGGGAGATGCATAAAAAGAAATGGAAGCTCTTGCAAGTCTTGTATATTTTCTCAACGATTTCATAAGCGACGTAGGTACCGGGGAAAACGAGCGGACCCATCATCCGGACGGATGATTCCGGCCGGACGTGTGATTTCAGAAGTTTCTTCAGCTGTCGGACGCCCATTTCTGTTTTTTGCGGCTTTCCGTCTGGATTCCCGATCAACCAAGCCGGCGAACACCAGTTTCCGGCCCGTCTGAAATACAATGGACCGCTGGACCAGGGATAGTCGATGGCATTGTACGGAATCCCGCCGACGGGCGCATTTTTAATGGTGTAGCAGATGACCACTGTCAGGTAGAAATCAGTATCGATCACTTGAAAGTTAATAGGGACTCCGTCCATTTTGTTGTTGTCGCCGTGCCTGAAGGCAATGTGGCAGGATGTCCGTCGCACATAATCGTGCATGAACCGGTTACATTCGTCAAATTCCCCATAGAGAACGAAATGGATATGGGTGTCCATCAGGGAGAAAGCCAGGATGATTACCTTATACCCCGGCAGCGTCACATAGATCCGGTTCATACCGTCGATGAAATCCTGCGTGTCGTAGAACATCACATCTACGGCATTGCCATCCGTGCTGAAATGCCAACAATTCTTTATTTGGATTCTCTGGTTTTTGGCGAAAGGGACGTCCAGCCCCAGATCGGATACAATCTGCCTGAGCAGTTCCTGGGAAATCTCCATCTTCAAATCTGCCGCCGCTAGTGGCTGCTCAGATACAAAGATAATACATCACACGGCCGAAGTCAAGACCTGGGGATCCTTTCAATGCAAAACCGCTCAACCCAATTTTTGGCTGGTACGGTAAAACCATACAGAGACCTCATAGCGCCAGGTCCCGTTCCAACCGAGCCAAAAACGGCGCGGAAGGAACGAGATATCGTGAGAGAAGGCTGTCAGTCAAAGGAGGCTGTTCCAAACGATTATCGGGTTCAGTTTCCCGTGGCTTGTCGGGAATTATTTGCCCGGAAAGAAGGAATTACTCCTCGATGGCTTTCCTGTACGGCCCTACCATGCCTTCCGTGAATTTGCTGCCGGCTTTGGCCTTGAGTTTCTTGTTACGCATGAGCCAACCTACCAGATACATCTTCCAGGAGGTCTTCCACTGTTTTTGCGGGAAATCGTACTGGCCATGCGATTGGAAGAAACGGTGATCGGCCCGCATCAGGCCCCGCATCATGTAGATGAGGTCCCGGAAGATCTTCATGCCGCCCACTCCGAGGAAGTTCTGCGGCGGGGTGTACCGGGTCTCCATGGCATAGGCGAGCGTGGCGCTGAGCTGGTTGATGGCTGCCTCCAGGTCTCCTTCATCGGTGGCGACGCCCGCCAGAAAATTGCCGCCCACCTGGGCGCGTGCTTCCAGGAGCAGCCGGAGATTCTCTTCTTTTGAATAGGCGCCTTCCACCAGATAGCCGAAGGGTGTCCCCATCGTCACGGTACGGTGTCCGTTGCAGAACTGGCGGTCGTCGTACAGTTTGAAGCGGGAACCCATCGAGTGGTCCTGGATGCGGAATGCGTAGATGATGGCGTCGTGCTTGTGGATCGTATTGCGGAGGAAATCGTCGAAGCCGTCCTTGTAGACGCACTTTCCCGTGGCGGCGCAGCTGAAGCAGCTCAGGCAGCCGCCTTGAAAAGGGAATTCGCGGATATTGATGACATCGCACGGATAGGGGAATACGGCCACGAACCGGTCCACCATTTCTTTCAGCCGTGCATCACCCGGTTCCAGGTCGGCGACGACGACCGCCTTCCTGTCGTTCGACCGCTCCGGCGATCCACCGTTGCCCATCTGCCAGCGGACGAAGTTCATCCAGCCCCTGGCCTGCTTCCGGCCGGAGTCTTTGAGGATATCGTCCATATCTGCGGAAAGGCCGTCCAGGAAACACAATCCCATGTCAACGCAGTTGTCCCGGACGAAGCGATGCGCCGTAATGTCATAGAAATGCTTGGATGTGGTGACCTGGGTCGCTGCCTTTCCGGAAAAGTCCTCACCGGAAGCTTTCATCAGCTCGATGAACCGGTGCAGTTGATAAGGGACCAGGAAAGTATAGACGGGGTAGCAGAAGAGCAGCACGTCCGCTTTCCGGATGGCATCCAGGGCTGGAGAGAAGTCTTTTTCCAGCGCTTTGATACGCTGCCCGGGATAGATATAGTCAAAATGCAGTTCCGGGAACTGCTTTTCCAGATAGAGGCAGGTGTGCAAAGTGATGGAGTCCTTCCCTTTCGGACTGCCGACGATGACCAGGATGTTCATTGCTTCGTATCGCTCTGTGTTACAGTCAGGGTTTTCTTTCCGAAACCGGTTTATTTCCCGGCCTTGTCCAGTACCAGGGTCTTGTCGCCGCCGACAGGCTCGATGTAGGGCTTGGAAGAGCGGGACAGGGCCCGGTCGATACGGACCTGCAGCAGAGAGTCGCGCTGGCGGGCGTCGGCGATTTTCTGGTCGAGGTCGCGGACGATGGGGGAGTAGCCTTCGTCGAAAAAGCCGGCGTTGGCCTTGAGGGTCAGGACACGGCGGACTTTCGCATCGAGTTCTTCCACCGGCCAGATGCCGCAGGCGACGGAGTCGGCGATGGCGTCGATCGTCAGCCTGATGTCGTCGGGCATCAGGATCATGTCGGAGCCGGCGCGATAGACGGCGGTGTTGACCTCCAGTGGCGTACGGCCGGCGGCCACGCCCTGCATCCCGACGGCGTCGGTGATCACCAGACCCCGGAAGCCCTGTTCCTTACGCAGCAGTTCTTTCATACAGGGAGCCGAAATCGACATGGGAATACCGGTGGAGTCGATGGCGGGAATACTCATGTGGGCTACCATGATCATCGCAACGCCTTCGTCGATAAGCCGCTGGAAAGGAGCGAGTTCTACACTGTCGAGCCGGGCGCGGTCGTAGAGGACGACCGGCATTTCGTAGTGGGAATCCACCGTGGTGGCGCCGTGGCCGGGATAGTGTTTGCCGCATGCGTAGATGCCTTCGTCCTGCATACCCTTCATATAAGCGGTGGCATAGTCACCAACCATCTCGGGATCGCTGCCGAAGGACCGCTGGCCGTCGGACTTGTCGTACGGGTCGGGGCAGGCGTCGGCTACCGGCGCATAGTTGACGTATATGTTGAGGTCGCGGAGTTCGCGGCCGACATTGCGGCCCATCTTGTAGATGAGTTTCCGTCCACTGCGTCCTTCGAGCCGGCCCAGGATCCGCTGGCGTGGGTAGGGGAGATACTCGGCGAAGCGCATGGCCGCGCCCCACTCGGCGTCGGTAGCCACCAGCAGGGGCAGTTTCGACAGAGCTTGCAACTCGTTCATGCGTTCGATGAACGGCCGGACGGGACCGCGCATGATGATGACGCCGCCCAGACCCTCATCCCGGATGAGTGAATCCTGCAGGGCACGGGTCGAATCGCTGGGCTCCCGACTGATAGTCAGGACAATGAGCTGGGCGACCTTCTCGCGGATGGAAAGCTGCTGCATCAGCGCTTCGACCTGTGCCTGGTGCCGCAGCTCCGCGGAATTGTCCCGGCAGCTGGCAGTGAGCAGCGCCACAAGCAAGCCGGCGATGAAAAGAGACCGCTTCATCAGGCCAGGAGCGCCTTGACGGCGGTGGAGATGGCGCGGCCGTCGGCCACGCCGGCCAGGCGTTTGGAGGCGACGCCCATCACCTTGCCCATATCGCGGATGGAGGTGGCGCCTACTTCGGCGATGATCTCGCGGACCTTTGTTTCCAGTTCTTCCTGCGAAAGCTGTTTGGGCAGATAGCGCTCCATCACGGCTGCTTCGGCCAGCTCGTTGTCGGCCAGCTCCTGACGGCCGTTGTCGACGTAGACCTGCGCGGTCTCCTTGCGCTGCTTGATGAGCTTCTGGATCATCTTCAGCACATCGGCGTCGGTGACGTCCTTCGATCCGCCCTCGGCGGTCTTGAAAAGGAGGATTTCGTTCTTGACGGCGCGTACGGCGGCCATCGCTACGGCATCGTGGGCCTTCATCGCGGCCTTGATGTCTTCCTGGATCTGTTGTTCAAGTGTCATAGTAGCACAAAAGTAGCAATAATCCGCCAAAACTGTTCGGCCTGTCGGAAAAACCGTTTCTTCTTGCTATCTTTGTAAGACTGATCCCCGGCTACGCCGGGAAAGAAGAGAATCATCATCCTATTTACGATTGTCATATGAAAAAACTGATGCTTATTGCAGCGCTCGCCCTGTTCGTCTGGAGCCCGGCCGATGCGCAGAACCCGCTCTTGCAGAAACGCTACAAGACGCCCTACGAGATTCCTCCGTTCGAGATCCTGACCATCGACAACTTCCGCGAAGGCATGCTCAAGGGCATGGAAGAGCACAAGAAGGAGATTCAGGCCATCGTCGACAACCCCGAAGAGCCCAGCTTCGAAAACGTTATCGTGGCACTCGAGAAGAGCGGCAAACTGATGTCCAAGACCAGTTCGGTCTGGGGCTCGCTCAACAGCGCCAGCTCCACGCCGGAACTCCAGGCCTTCGCCCGTGAGATGAACCCGTTGACTTCCGCCCACAGCAATGAGATGCGGATGAACCGGAAACTGTTCGAAAAGGTCAAGTATGTCTATGACCACCAGGACAAATACAATCTCAACAAGGAGCAGAAACGCCTGCTGCAGAAGACCTACGACGGCTATGTGAACGGCGGCGCCCTGCTCGATGCCGACACCCAGGCCAAGATCGCCAAGATAAACATGGAGCTCTCGACCCTCCAGCTGCAGTTCAGCCAGAACCTGATGCACGACACCAACAACACCTACGTGATCGTCAACACTGTGAAAGAGCTTGAAGGCCTTTCCCAGGACAATATCGACCGCGCCGCAGCGCTGGCCGAGCGCATCGGCCAGAAGGGCAAATATGCTTTCAACATGCAGCGCCCCAGCTGCAACCCCGTGCTGCAGTACTGCAAGAACCGCAACCTCCGCAAGCAGGTCTATGAGATGTACAACAACCGCTGCAACCACGGTGACCAGTATGACAACAAGGCCATTGCCGCCCGCATCATCGCGCTGCGCCTGGAGCGCGCCAAGCTGATGGGCTACAGCGACTATGCAGCCATGTCGCTGAAGGACCGCATGGCTGAGAACGCCGCCAACGTGTACGACCTGCTCGACCAGATCTGGGCGCCGGCCGTCAAGAAGGCGAACGAAGAGATCGCCGACATCAAGGCCATGATGAAGAAAGACCGCATCAAGGGCGAACCGCAGCCCTGGGACTATATGTACTACCTCGACAAAGCCAAGAAAGCCAAGTTCGACATCGATGAGGCGGTCGTGTCGGAGTATCTGGAAATCAACCAGGTGCAGCAGGGTATCTTCTATGTGGCGAACAAGCTCTACGGCCTGTCGTTCAATGAGCGCACCGAAGATTATCCGCAGTACGAGCCTACCGCAAAGTCCTGGGACGTGATCGACCGCGACGGCAATGTGATTGCCATCTTCTACAGCGACTACTTCCCGCGTGACGGCAAGGGTGCCGGTGCCTGGTGCGGCGGCTTCCGCGGCCAGACCTACGACGGCGCACAGCGCGTGCAGCCCATCGTGACCAACGTCTGCAACATGACCCTCCCGTCCGGGGACAAGCCTGCGCTCCAGACCCTCGACAACGTAGAGACCATGTTCCACGAGTTCGGACACGCCCTCCACTCCTTCTTCCGCAACGTCCACTACAGCGGTGTATCGGGCACCGAGCGCGACTTCGTGGAGCTTCCCTCCCAGATCAACGAGCACTGGGCCTTCGAACCCGAGGTGCTGAAGGTCTATGCAAAGCACTACAAGACGGGTGAAGTGATTCCGCAGGAGCTCATCGACAAGATCGAAGCCAGCGGCAAGTACGGCCAGGGCTTCGCCACGGTCGAATACCTTGCCGCCTCTTATGTGGATATGGATCTCCACGTCCTGACCGAGGTCCCCGCGGACCTGGATGTGATGAAGTTCCAGGCTGAGAAGCTCGCTGCCCGCGGCATTCCCAAGCAGATCCTGCCGCGCTACAGCGTGACGAACTTCAGCCACTCCATCGGCGGTGGCTACAGCGCCGGTTACTACAGCTACATCTGGGCTGAAGTACTGGATTGCGATGCCTTCCAGGCCTTCAAGGAGACGGGCAACATCTTCAACCAGGGCGTTGCCGAGCGCTTCCGCAAATTCATCCTGACCCCCGGCGGTATCGACAAGGGCACGGTGATGTACCAGAATTTCCGCGGCCGTCAGCCGAAGGTGGACGGTCTGCTGGAGAACAGGGGTCTGAAATAGGCTTCTGTCTGTCACGAAAAAAGCCGCACCGGTTTTCGGTGCGGCTTTTTTAGGACGGCATCATCCGTTAGTTCTTCGTCTTCCTATGGAAAGCGTAGATAGCGGTCTGGTGCGAGGAGAAGATGCCCGGAATGTCGATGTTGAAGTCCGGCTGGCGGAGCGTCAGCGTGTTGGGCGTCAGCTCAGTAATCTCATAGACACCGACCAGGACCATGGCCTTGCCGTCGTCGCCGACCGAAAGGTCATCGTTGAAGCGGATCGTCTTCTGGTCAGCATTGTAGGAGATGGTGCAGATCTCTACATCCCATCCCATCCGGGCCGTAGCGAGCATAGTCTCGTCTATGTCCAGGTAGGCGGGCGTGCTGGTGAAGTCGATGACGGATGTATTCTGGCTTCCATTGCCGATAACGGAAGCTGAAGCTTCAATGGTGAGTTTGTCAAGCACCCAGGTTCCGTAGATGGTACCTGCCTGCTCTTCTTCATTTTGGTTGTTCAGGATATCACAGGAACAAACCAGGGCAGAGAGCCCCGCGATGAGCATCAGTGAACAAATAAATCTTTTCATAATCCTGTTTTTTTATTGTTCTGCAACGGCAAATATAGCAAAAATTGTGCTAATTTTGAGAAAAACAATGATCCGCTATGAATTATTCCTTATTCAACAAAGACATCGAGTACAGCTATACGTGGGGCTATCCCTTGAAGGTTCTCGGACAAGGAAAGGTATGTGAAGGAGACCTCGACGTGAAATACGATCGGGGCAAGGGGCGCGGCTGGACGGATGACTACGAAGGCGTGGAATTCACCAAGGGCATTACCGAGGTGGGGGCCGGCTTCCTGGAAGGGTTCCCGAACCTGAAGTACATCGTGATTCCCTATACCCTTCAGTCCATTGCAGTTACATCAAAGCTGAAGGCTATGCTGAAGAAGAAGAACGTCCTCGTCAGAGGCTGGTACGACAGCTATGGGGAGCGCTTCGCAAAGGAGAATGGCCTTGCGTTCCGTCACGCGGATATTTTCGTAGGGTGGACGAGGGACGAAGAACACGATACCAGCACCCGTCTTGAAATCCGCTTCAATCAGGAAGGGAAGCCTTATCGTTGGTACGATGACGTCTGTTCCGGCTGGGCCGCCAGCAATTCGGGCGGCGGCACCTATGAACGGGAACTGGATGAAGATTTCTTCGTAGGAGAAACCCTGGAAAGTTTTGCCGACTGGTTCTCGCGCTTCAGCACCGCCATCTTGAAGAACGAAGACCTCAAGTACTACTTCGAAACCGCCAACAAACGCTACGAACAGCAGAATCCAGAAAACAAATAAGGCACCTACTTTTGTAGATGCCTCTTTTTCTGGTAGCGGGACCCAGGATTGAACTGGGGACCTCATGATTATGAATCATGCGCTCTAACCAGCTGAGCTATCCCGCCTTATTATACTGGGGCCAAGGCCCCAGACCCCTCGCTCCGACCTTGCTGTCCCGCAGGGCTAACCCTGCCCGGTCTCCGCTAGCGGCTGATGCCGCTTGGTTCATCGGTAGTTGGCCGATTTGCTAGTTGCGGCTGATGCCGCTGGTTAGCGCTGGTTGTTGAGGTAGACGGATTCGAACCGCCACTAAGAGGACCAGAATCTCTTGTGCTGCCATTACACCATACCTCAATAAGTTACTGGGGCCAAGGCCCCAGACCCCTCGCTCCGACCTTGCTATCCCGCAGGGCTAACCCTGCCCGGTCTCCGCTAGCGGCTGATGCCGCTTGGTTCTCCGGTGGTTGAACTGTTTGCGGCTGATGCCGCTTGGTTCATCGGTGGTGGGCCGGTCGGGTGTTTCGCGGTTTGGGACTGCAAAGGTAGGAAAAGTATTCGGGTTTGCAACAATTTTTTAATTTTTTTGAAGAGCCTTTTGGTAGAGGTCTTCGATGACCAGGCCGGCGAGGGTCATGCCGAAGAGGGCGGTGATGTGGGCGGTGGTGCCGTTGATCTGGGCTTTGCGGCCGTCCCATTCGCTGTTGGAGGCGTCGGCGGCGAGGGCCTGGCCGCGGTTGGGGAGGACTTCTTCGTCGTAGACGCAGCGGAACTTGTGCCCCGGATAGGTGTGGTTCTGCTTGAATTTCTTGCGGATAGCGGCACCGAGCGGGCAGCCGCGCACGTTCCAGAACTCGGCAACCCGGACGCCTTGTGGGTTGACTTTGAGCGCAGCACCCATCGAGGAGAAGAACACGGCCGGGGTGCGGGTGCCCCGCAGGATCAGGTCGGATTTTTCTTTGAGGGAGTCGATGGCGTCGAGGATGTAGTCGTAGCGTTCCAATTCGAACGAAGCAGCCGTTTCCGCGGAGTAGGCGCGCTGGATGGCCGTGATTTCGGCGTTCGGGTTGATTTCCAGCAGCCGCGCTTTCAGCGCTTCGACCTTGATCTGTCCCACGGTACGGGTTGTGGCCATCAGCTGACGGTTGATGTTACTTGTGCTTACGCAGTCGGAGTCGACGAGAGTCAGATGCGTGATGCCGCTACGGACAAGCCCTTCGGCGCACCAGCTGCCCACGCCACCCACACCGAAGATGATGACGCGGACCTGGCCGAGGCGTTCCATGACATCCGGACCCAGGAGCAGTCCCGTGCGGCTGTAAATCGGATCTTCTGCAGGAGAATACATCTTTTTGGAGAATCTTTGACAAAGATAGCGAATCTGGAGAATTATTTTTGTAACTTGCGATGAAATCCATAAAACGCAGCGCTATGAAATGGCTCCACAAACTGCTGAAAGGCCTCTCGCTGACCGCAGCCCTGTTCGTGTTCCAGGCCTGTTACGGCACGCCGCCGGGCTATCCGGAAGCCTGGGAAGAGCCGGTCGAGGAAGCAAGCCTGACCGAGGCCGAAGAAATCCAGACTCCCGTTCTTGAAGCGGAAGAACCGGAAGTGACAGAATTAAATGTCACTCTCTGACGCAACATTTCGCTCCGGAGTGTATTTTATGGTTGTACGCTAAAACACACATCACATGAAATGGCTCCACAATCTGCTGAAGGGCCTCTCGTTGACGACGGCCCTTTTTGTTTTCCAGGCCTGCTACGGCACGCCGGAATGGCTTCACGACAATGCGCTTCCATTCAAAGTGGTAGATGCCCGCACGGGCGATCCGCTGGAAGGCGTCGGCATCAGTTCCCGTGTCCAGGCTGCTGAGAATCTCGACTGGATTCCCTGTGGCGTAACCAATGCCGAAGGCGAGGCATTCGTCCGGTTCGGCATTATGGAGGGGGCCAACCCCCAATTCCGCATCGAAGCCGCCGGAACGGATTATCTCGTGAAAGATACGGTCCTGACTGACCTGAGTCATCATCTTGTCGAGATCAAACTCTCCAAAGCCGAATAGATGCTCCGCGATACCCTGTTCCGCCTTTTCCGGGCCAACGAAGTGAAGGTCCACGAACTTAACTATCTGTTTTGGGAGTGTACCACGCGTTGCAACCTGCACTGCCGCCACTGCGGCAGTGACTGTATGGCGGCGAGCCAGGACGTGGATATGCCCCTCGAAGACTTCCTGCGGGCGTTCGATACCATCCCGGTGAAAGAACGCCCGCCCGAGTTCACGGTTGTCCTTACGGGCGGCGAGCCGCTGCTGCGGCCCGACATCGCAGAGGTGGGCCGTGCCATTCGGCAGCGGGGCGTAGGATGGAGCATGGTATCGAACGGCTGGTTCTACGACGAAGCCATGCACCGCAAACTGATGGGGGCTGGCATGGGTGCCCTGACCATCAGCCTCGACGGAATAGGAGAGGATCATGACTGGATGCGTGGCCGCGCGGGTGCTTATGAGCGGACGCTGAGGGCTATCGCTATTGCAGCGAAGGAACCCCGGCTCAACTTCGACGTGGTGAGTTGCATCAATAAGCGCAGCATCGGCCAGCTTGACGCGCTGCACGACAAGCTGCAGTCTCTCGGCGTCAAGCAGTGGCGCATCTTCACCATCATTCCCATCGGCCGGGCCAAGAACGATCCCGAGATGCATCTTTCCGATGCGGAGTTCGTACAGTTGATGGATTTCATCCAGGCGCGTCGCGAGGCGGCCCGTGCCGTGAAGGAAGGGCCGCGCCCGATGAACGTGACTTTCAGTTGTGAAGGCTATCTTGGCCGCTATGAGCGGAAAGTCCGCCAGAATCCCTTCTTCTGCCGGGCTGGCGTAACCATCGCCTCGGTACTGATCGACGGGCGAATCTGCGGCTGCCCGAATATCGACCGGGACGTTTTTTCACAAGGCAACATCTATCGGGACAACCTGTGGGACGTGTGGCAAAACCGCTTCGAGCCGTTCCGTCACCGGGAATGGACCCGCAAAGGCCGCTGCGCTGGCTGCCCGGTCTGGCGGGATTGCCAGGGAAACGGGATGCACAACTGGCACGGCGACTGCAGCGAAGTTATCAATTGTCACTACGCAAAGACATTGTAAAGTTTTTTTTGTAAATTTGAAGGTTGATATCCTTCAAGCCATGAAAAAACACCTTCTTGCCTTTGTCGCCGCCCTCACGATGCTCACTTCGTGCGGTATCCTTTCCAGCACCGGTTTCGACGCCGCATCGCTGGCCACCGCCGCCGGTACGGCCATGACGGCCCTGACCATTTCCGACGAACAGATCGCGCAGCTGAGCGCCCAGTCGGTCGCCTACATGGATTCCGTGAACAAGGTCGACCGTGGTGCGTATGACCAGCGCCTCCGCAAACTGATGGGCAACGTGAAAAGCATCGATGGGATCCCCATCAACCTGAAAGTCTACAAGACCAACGAGGTCAATGCTTTTGCCAGCGGCGACGGATCCATCCGGGTTTATTCCGGCCTGATGGACGTGATGAACGACGCCGAGCTGATGGCTGTCATCGGCCACGAGATCGGCCACGTCCGCCACAAGGACACGAAAAACGCGATGAAGAAGACTTACATGGCTTATGCGGCCCGTCTGGCCCTCGGCTCGACCGGCAGCGTGCTCGGGCAGCTTTCCACCAGCGTGCTCGGCGACATCGCCCAGTCGTATCTCAACGCCCAATATTCTCAGAAGCAGGAATTTGCCGCCGATGAGAATGGCTTCCAGTTCGCCATCGACCAGGGCTACAGCCCCTACAGCATGTACAACTCCCTGGTCAAACTGATGAAACTCAACGGTGAGAACGGCAACCGCCCGACCGGCACCCAGACCGCCTTCTCCTCCCATCCCGCCACCGAAGAGCGCGCTGCCCGCATGAAAGCTGCCGCCGACGCCTACGGGAAGTAAGGGAACCCACAAATCCAATAGCATAGCGGGGTCTGATTCAATCAGGCCCCGCTTGTCTTAGCTGGTGGCGAGGGTGAAGGGTTCCAGGCGGCTGGCGACTATTTCGACGACGTTGCGTTCGTTGCCGTCCTGGCCGGTGAAACGGGTGTTGCGGAGGCGGCCGACCAGGGAGACGAAGGTGCCTTTGCGGATATTCTTGAAATCCATGATGTTGCGCCCGGCCCAGGCCGTTACGTTGTGCCAGGTCGTTTCCTCGCGGAGTTCTCCGTTCTTGCCCCGGAAGGCTTCGTTGGTCGCAACCGAGAACCGCGCCACGCTCGCATCGCCCACACTGGTTACTCTCGGGTCGTGTCCCACACGGCCACGGAGTTCGACTCTGTTTAAAAATTCGGTTTCAATCATAGTGCTTTTGTGTTTGACTGTTTGTGGTGCAAAGGAAGCACGCCGGAGCGCCGCTAACCATAGGCTAAACGAGTAGAAACGTTTATACACGGATAATGGAGGTGCGGAAACGAGTAGCGGAAGTGCAGAAACGGGTAGGGCCGCAGCGGCCAAAGTTGGATTTCGCGCTGATTTTTCGAGAATCCGTAAATCTTCCTTCCGAGTTTTTATTTGCACCCCTGCCGGCCTTATCTTTGTCGGAAAACGACGAGGGATGGAAAGACGATGTATGCGCTGCGGGAAACCGCTCAAGGGGCGGTCGGACAAGAAATTCTGCAATGACGACTGCCGGACGGACTATCATAACGACCGGCGCCGTGCCCGCGAAAAGGAGCTGCGGGCTGTCAACCGTATCCTTTCCAACAACTGGAAGATCCTGTCGGCCCAACTGCGGGAAGGCCGCAGGGACGTTCCGGCCGGGGATCTGTCGGCGCGCAACTTCAATTTTGACATTTACACGGCTTCCCGCCTGCTTTTCCCGGGGCGGCGCATCTACTGGTGTTACAACTGCTCCTATCGTATTTCCCGTACAGGGATCGTCCATATCCGTGAGAGTGCCTGCCAAAATAATGCGTATCTTTGAACCATGAAAGAGAACCGTCCCAATCCGCTGCTGGCGGAATCCCCGCTTCCTTTCGGAGCTCCGGTCTTCGACCGGATCGAAGAAGCAGACTACCTCCCCGCCTTCAAAGAGGCCATCGACCGGGCCAAAGCCGACATCGACGCCATCGTCAGCAATCCTGAAGCGCCTACTTTCGCCAATACCATCGAGGCGCTGGAAGACGCCGGTGCCGACCTCGACCGAACGAGCAATATCTTCTTCAACCTGACCGAAGCCTGCACTTCCGACACGATGGACAGCATCGCCGAGGAAGTATCGCCGCTGCTCACCCAGCACAGCATGTCAATCCTCTTCAACGAGGCGCTGTTCGCCCGTGTGAAGGCGGTCTGGGAGCAACGCGCGAGCCTGAAGCTTGATACCGAGCAGGCCAAGTTGCTGGAAGAGACCTGGAAATCCTTCGCCCGCCATGGCGCCAACCTGCCGCCGGAAGGGAAGAAGCGCTTCGCTGAAATTTCGGAAGAACTGTCCCTGTCCACCCTGAAGTTCGGACAGAACGTGCTGGCCGCCACCAATGCCTTTACGTTGCACCTGACCGATGAATCCGAGCTGGAAGGCCTGCCCGGCTTCGTCCGCGACTTGGCGGCTTCGGAAGCTGCCACCCGCAAGGAGGAAGGCTGGACCTTCACCCTCCATCAGCCCAGCTACGGTCCGTTCCTGAAATTCAGCGCCCGCCGCGACCTGCGCGAGAAGATGTGGCGTGCCTACAACAGCAAGTGCATCGGCGGAGAAAACGACAATACCGCCCTGATTCGCAAGATCGTAGCCTTGCGCACCGAGAAGGCGCAGCTGCTCGGCTATCCCACCTATGCCGCCTACGCACTGGAAGAGCGCATGGCGAAGACGCAGCAGACCGTGGAGGCCTTCCTCAAGCGGCTGATGGAGCCCTCGCTACCCGCTGCCCGCAACGACGTGGCCGAGATTGCCGATTACGCCCGGGCGCACGGATTCGCGGGCGAGCTGATGCCTTGGGACTTCAGCTATTGGGCGGAGAAATACCAGAAGGAGCGCTACGACCTGGATGACGAGCTGCTCAAGCCCTATTTCCGGCTCGATGCCGTGCAGGAGGCCGTCTTCGACTTGGCGGGGCGCCTTTACGGTCTGCAGTTCAAGCAGCGGGACGACCTGCCGGTCTATCATCCCGACGTGCGGGTATTCGAGGTGACGGCGGAATCCGGGCGGATGATGGCGCTGCTGTATCTCGATTATTTCCCGCGCGAAAGCAAGCGTGGCGGCGCCTGGATGACTTCTTTCCGGGAACTGTCCTGCCGGGGCGGTGAGGAACAGCGGCCTTTCGTCTCGATCGTGACCAATTTCACCAAACCGACCGCTTCGACGCCGTCCCTTCTGACTTTCGGTGAAGTGACCACTCTGCTGCACGAGTTCGGCCACGGCCTGCACGGCATGCTGGCCGAGGGCCGTTACAAGTCGCTGACCGGCACGAATGTGGTCCGCGATTTCGTGGAATTGCCCTCCCAGCTGATGGAGAACTGGGCCCTCGAGCCGGAGTGGCTGCAGACTTTCGCCCGTCATTGGCAGACCGGTGAAGTGATTCCGCAGGAGTATATTGATCGGATTGTGGCGGCCCGCAACTTCCTGGCAGGCTACGCGCAGGTACGCCAGCTGCAGTTCGGCCTCACCGACATGGCCTGGCATAGCGTGACAGGAGCGCCGGCGGAGGATCCTATCGCCTTTGAACAGGAGACGCTGCGCCCTACGTCCGTGCTGCCGCAGGTCCCGGGCATTGTCTTCTCGCCTTCGTTCAACCACATCTTCTCGGGTGGTTACGCGGCTGGCTATTATTCCTACAAATGGGCTGAAGTGCTGGAGGCTGATGCCTTTGCTTTCTTCAAGGAGAAGGGCATCTTCAGCCGCGAGGCGGCGGAGCGTTTCCGCCGTGAGCTGCTCTCGAAAGGCGGCAGCGTGGACGCGGATGTGCTCTACCGCAATTTCCGCGGCCGTGATCCCGAGCCGGACGCGCTTCTCAGGAAGCTGGGATTGATAAAAAATGCTTAAATTTGCCTCCTCAACGAAAAACGACTGAAACATGGCGCGCGATTTCTATATCTACAATACGCTGACACACCGCAAGGAACTCTTCAAACCCGTGCATCCCGGAATGGTGGGGATGTATGTCTGCGGTCCGACCGTCTATGGCGACGCCCATCTGGGCCACGCCCGTCCGGGCATCACCTACGACGTGCTCTTCCGCCTGTTCCGTAAGCTGGGCTACAAGGTCCGCTATGTCCGCAACATCACGGATGTGGGACACTTGGAGAACGATGCCGACACGGGAGAGGACAAGATCGCCAAGAAGGCGCGTCTCGAGCAGCTCGAGCCCATGGAAGTCGTACAGACCTATACGCTGCGTTACCACGAGGCGATGCGGATGCTGGGCGTCCTTCCGCCCTCCATCGAACCGCGTGCCTCCGGCCACATCATCGAACAGATCGCCCTGGTGAAGAAGATCCTCGATGCCGGCTACGCCTACGAGAGCAACGGTTCCATCTACTTCGACGTGGCCAAGTACGATGAGAAGCACCACTATGGCATCCTCTCCGGCCGCAACCTGGAAGATACCCGTGAAGGGACCCGCAATCTCGACGGCCAGGACGACAAGCGCTCGCCGCTCGACTTCGCCCTCTGGAAAAAGGCTTCGCCCGAGCACATCATGCACTGGCCCTCGCCCTGGAGCGAAGGCTTCCCGGGCTGGCACCTGGAATGCTCGGCCATGAGCGAGAAGTATCTCGGCGAAGTGTTCGATATCCATGGTGGCGGCATGGACCTGATGTTCCCGCATCACGAGTGCGAGCTGGCGCAGAATACGGCTTCCCGCGGCCAGGGCGGCGTCCACTACTGGATGCACAACAACATGATCACCATCAAGGGCCAGAAGATGGGCAAGTCCCTGGGCAACTTCATCACGCTCGAGGAACTGTTTACCGGGAAGAACGACGTGCTCGACCAGGCCTACAGCCCGATGACCGTCCGTTTCTTCATCCTCCAGGCTCATTACCGCAGCCCGCTGGATTTCAGCAATGAAGCGCTCCAGGCTGCCGAGAAGGGCCTCCGCCGGATGATGCAGGCCGCCAAGGACGTGAAATCGCTCCCCACCGATGCGAAAGCCCCTGCCAACGAGGAAGTGGCCACCCTGACCGACCGCGTCTATGAGGCCCTTTGCGACGACCTCAATACGCCCATCGCCCTGTCCGTGCTTTTCGACGCCGTGCGCATCGTCAACAGCGTGAAGGACAAGTCGCTTGCGATCAATCCTGCCGACCGCGACACGCTCGCATCGCTGTTCTCCGATGTCCTGACCGACGTTCTGGGCCTGCAGGAAGAAACCGCCGACGCAGCTTCCGGGAAGCTGGTCGACGGTCTGATCGGCATGATCGTGGATGTCCGTGCGAAGGCCAAGGCTGCCAAAGACTGGGCCACCAGCGACCACATCCGCGACCAACTCAAGGCCCTCGGCGTCCAGATCAAGGACACCAAGGACGGCTGCGAGTGGACGGTCGAGTGATTACCAGTGGAATTCGATGACCTTCTTGATGTCCGGATGCAGGCTGTTGGCCACCGGACAGGTCTTCGCTGCGTTCTCGATGAGCTTTTTCTCCTTGTCGGAGTAGTGGCTGCCTTCGGGCAGCTGGATGTCCAGGTGCAGTTCCGCTACGCGCCGGGGATTGGCTGCCATCACCTTTTCGGTGGTGATGGTCGTTCCGTCGATGGAAAAGCCGTAGGTGCGGGCAGTCATGCCGATGATGGTCAGCATGCAGCAGCTCAGGGAGGTGGCGAAAAGGTCGGTAGGGGAAAAGAGGGAGCCGTCGCCGTTGTTGTCCTTTGGGGCCACGGTCTGGATCTTGCTGCCTGAGTCGAGGTGCTCTGCTTCGCACCGGAGCGAACCCAGGTAGGTGGTTTTCATTTTGGTCATATCGGGGTGATGTCTTAAAGTTCCTTGCGCAGGCGTGCGATGGGGATGTTGAGCTGTTCGCGGTACTTGGCCACGGTACGCCGGGCCACTTTATAGCCTTTCTCGCTCAGTACGGTCACCAGCTCCTCGTCGGTGAGCGGCTTGCGCTTGTCTTCCTCTTCGATGCTGGTGGTCAGGATGGTCTTGATCTCGCGGGTGGAGACCTCCTCGCCATCGTTCGTGACCAGGCCTTCGGAGAAGAAGTATTTCAGGGGATAGATGCCGAAATGGGTCTGGACGTACTTGCAGTTGACGACACGGGAGATGGTCGAGATGTCGAGGCCCGTCTTCTCGGCGATGTTGCGCAGCACCATCGGTTTGAGCTGGGTTTCGTCGCCGTCGATGAAGAAGTCGTGCTGGTACTCGATAATGGCGTTCATCGTGTTCTGGAGCGTATTGTGCCGCTGCTTGATGGCTTCGATGAACCATTTGGCCGAGTCGAGCTTCTGCTTGACGAAGGTGGCGGCCTCTTTCTTCTCGCGCGTGGCGCTGTTGGCGGCCTCCATCAGCACGTCCGCATATTTCTTGTTGACTTTCAGCTCGGGGACGGAAAAACGCGGCATCGACATGACCGGTTCGCCCTCTTTGAGCTCGACCAGGAAATCGGGGACCACCTGCTGCACCTGCTCGGTGTAGGAGTCGTCGATCTGGCCGCCGGGACGGGGGTTGAGGCGCACGATTTCGGCGATGGCTTCCTTGAGCTCGTCTTCCGTGATGCCCAGGCGGCTGGTAATCTTGCTGTAGTGCTTCTTCGTGAATTCGACGAAATGGTCGCGCAGGATTCTGGCAGCGAGCTGGACGGTGGGCGTCTGCCTCTTGGCGTCGAGCTGGAGGAGCAGGCATTCCCTGAGGTCGCGGGCTCCCACACCCACGGGGTCGAACTCCTGGATCATGTGGAGCAGGTCTTCGACTTCCTCCACGTCGGTCTCGATGCCGAGGCGGAAGGAGATGTCGTCGGTGAGCGACTCCAGGTCGCGGCGCAGATAGCCGTCGTCGTCGATCATGCCGATGATGAACGAGGCGATCTGGCAGCGCCGGTCGTCGAGTTTGCAGTAGCCCAGCTGGGCTTCGAGGTTCTGGTGGAAACTCTCCTGGACGGAGAAGGTATTGTATTGGGGCTTGAGGTCCTTGCCCTGGTTGTTTACGTAGAGTTTGTAGGAGGGGGTGGGATCGCTTCCGCTGTACTCGCTCAGGGAGACGTTCTTCTTCTCCTGGCTTTCGGGCGAATCGTCCGCGACCTCCTCAAGCACCGGGTTCTCTTCCAGCTCCTTCTGGATCCGCTGCTCCAGTTCGGGGGCGGGCAGCTCGATCAGCTTGATGGTCTGGATCTGAAGCGGTGAGAGCTTCTGGGTCTGTTTGAGTTGTTGGGTCTGCTTGAGCATCTCAGAAGCCGGGATAGTTGATTTGTTCCTTGACCACGAACACGTAGGGGTAGATGCCGCTGTTGGAAAGCTTGCTGGCGAAGCGCTGGGCATCGGCCCTTGTCCGGAAGTCGCCGACGGTGACTTTGAAGTAAGGACTTTCGTGCTTACGGTACACTTTTACGCCGGGATAGCGCTCCGAGAAGCCGGCCGCGATGGCCTCCGACTTGGCGCGGGCGGTGCGGTCGCTGTCGAAGAAGATGCGGACGCGGTAGCCCTGCATCTTGGCGCTGCTGTTCGCGGTGATGTGACGCGAGAGCGCATTGCGGATCTCGATCGACTGGTTGACCGTGACCGAGCCGCTGCCCTTCTCATTGATCAGCGAGAAGACATCGACGCCCAGCAGGGTGCTGTCGACGGAAGATTGGGCGCGGGCGCCTGCCGTAAGGAGCAGGGCGGTCAGAAATATGAGGAGACGTGTCGTTTTCATCATGCTACTGATTTTCAGGGGTTGCGAGCAGTTTTTCGAGTGCGGACAGGGGCACGCGCTCTTTCTGGATGCGTTTCTTCAGTCCGCCCTTGCGGATGGTCAGATCCACGTCGGCGCAGAACTGCGAGAGGTCGAAACCTTCGAAATCGCCGGTCAGCAGGGCAAGCGGGCGGAGCAGCCGGACGTTGAGGGGGATCTGCACGGTATCGACGCTGCGGGGCTCGATGGCGGCGGTTCCGTTCATCGCCACTTCGGCGAAGCGGCTCGTTTCATTGAGGCGATAGAGCGTGGCCTGAAGGGCTTCGAGGGTATAGCGTGCGGAAGAGGGGTTCTCCACGTCGAGGTCGAGGGTCATGTCGGCCGTCACGCCGTCGATGCCCAGGCTCAGCCCGCTCAACTGCTGGAGACGGTAGCCCTTGATCACCGGGTCGCGGGACTCGTTGTGGCAGGCAGCCAGCAGCAGGACTGCAGAGAATAGGACGAGGAGTCGTTTCATGCTTTTTCTTTTTCAGCAAATATCATACAAATATAATAAAACTTATCTTTGCGACGAAATTTGCGCTTCGAACGATGAACAAAGTCTTTATCGAAACCTACGGCTGTCAGATGAATGTGAACGACAGCGAAGTGGTCCTGTCCATCCTGCAGAAGGCCGGTTATGCCCGTTGCGACACGCTGGACCAGGCCGACCTGATTCTGGTCAACACCTGCTCCGTGCGGGACAATGCGGAGCAGCGCGTGCTGGGCCGCCTCGACGTATTCCGTCAGGAAAAGAAGCGACGTGGCGGCGTGGTGGTGGGCGTGCTGGGCTGCATGGCACAGCGTCTCAAGGAGAAACTCCTGGAGAATCCCGCTGTCGACCTGGTGGCTGGCCCCGACGCATATCGCGACCTGCCCCGTCTGGTAGAAGCCGTCACGGCCTCCGGCAAGCAGCTCAACACGATCCTTTCGCACGAGGAAACGTACGGAGATATCGCCCCGGTCCGGATGGATGCGGGCGGCGTAAGCGCCTTCATCTCCATCATGCGCGGTTGCAACAACGTGTGTTCCTACTGCATCGTGCCTTTCGTCCGCGGAGCGGAGCGCAGCCGCGACCCTGAGAGCATCGTCCGTGAGGCGGCTGCTTTGATCAAGGACGGCTACAAGGAGATCAGCCTGCTCGGCCAGAACGTGGATTCCTACTGCTGGAAGAATCCGGAAGACCCGTCCGTCCGCGTGGATTTCGCAGGCTTGCTGGAGCGCGTGGCCCTGCTCGACCCGAAGGTGCGGATCCGCTTTGCCACCTCGCACCCCAAGGATATGGGCGACGCTGTGCTCCACGTCATGGCGCGCTACCCGAACATCTGCAAGCACATCCACCTGCCCGTCCAGTCGGGCAGCAACGTGATGCTCGAGCGGATGAACCGCAAATATACCCGGGAGCACTATCTGGAGCGCATCTCCCGCATCCGCGAAATCCTTCCCGACTGCTCGGTTACGACCGACGTGATTGCCGGTTTCAGCGGGGAAACCGACGAGGATCACGAGGCGACGATGTCGCTTTTCCGCCAAGTCCGTTACGACAGCGCCTTTATGTTCCAGTACTCGGAGCGTCCCGGTACGAAGGCTTCGCGCCACTATCCCGACGACGTGCCGCTGGCCGTCAAGACCGCGCGACTCAGTGAGATTATCGCGCTGCAGAACGAGATCTCGCTCGAAAACAACAGCCGCTGCATCGGCCAGTGCTACGAGGTGCTGGTCGAAGGTCCTTCGAAGCGTTCCGAAGAGGAACTGATGGGCCGTACGTCCCAGAATCGCACCTGTGTCTTCCCCGCGCGGGGACACAAGGCCGGCGAGTACGTGACCGTCCGGGTGCTCTCTTGCACCTCCGCCACCCTGCGTTGTGAAGTGGTAGAATGAGACGCGCGGTCGTATGGGTGCTGTCCGCGTGGATGCTTGTTTCGTGCGGGACCTACCAGATCGTCTGTCACGATGACGGCGAGGCGAGTCTCGTCCGGATCGACGACGGAACCCGCAAGCCGAAGAGCGAGTTCTGGAAATGGCTGGAAAACAGTTATGAATCCGAACATTACAACCAGGAGGGCTTGCTGCTGACCGACGCCCGTTCCGATGCCCATATTTTCCGCCGCCTCGATTCGATTCCCCCCAAACTGTTCGGCAGCATAGGCCGTGGCTCACTTCCGTTGGAGGAGGGGGTCGATTTCAAGATCGGCAAGACCCTCCCGTTCGATTACGAGCGTCTCCTGAACCAGTGCGGCGAGATTATGCTCCGGCACTATCCCGACATCTATCCGACACTGGGAGAAGAGCACGAGTGGTCGCCCGAAGCGAAGCGCTATCTGTACTACGGGTTCTGGCACCGGCTCTGGCGCTACGGCATCTGCGGACAGAAGGATTTCCCGATGCCGTCGTTCCTGCGGAGCAAGCTGCTCCTGTGCCTGGCATTCGGCTGGACGTCACGCTATTGCGTTACCGGGCAGGAACAGGCGCTGACAGAACGGATCCTGTGTTATCCGGACCACAGCGTCCGGATCCACGATCTGTTCGAAGAGAGTTATGTGCTCAACCAGGGCAATCTCTATCTGACGTTCCTGACCTGTGAGAACGTCCTGGCCGGAGACCCTCACCGGAAAGAGCGGGGAAGAGACCTCCTGCAGCAGAAGCTCTCGTATATCCGCCACGATTCGAAGGAGCTGGGCGACAACTACGGTGCCTGGTACCATCTCTTCGGCGCGGCGCTCTACGGGATGGTCCGTCCCGGATTCGTCAGTCTTTTTGTGGTCAATACGGAAAGTTTCGGCTCCCTGTTCATCGAAGGACCCGACCGGCAGGAGAGTCTGATCAATCATTACGGCGCCCTCTTCGGTTCCCGCTTCCGGAAGATGATGGATGAAGGAACCTGGGGAAAACCGCCGCGGATCGGCGGCAGGACGGATTATATGCTGCCCAATACGAAGTAAGAAACGTCCGCACAGGGACAACGCCGGAATAACGCTAGTCTTTCGTGCCGAAAGCCAGGTCGCCCGCATCGCCCAGTCCGGGCACGATGTAGGAGTGGTTGGTCAGCTCTTCGTCGATGGCACCCACCCAGAAGGTGACGCGTTTGTGGGGCAGGTTTTTCGAGAGGTTTTCCACGCCGTCGCGCGAGGCGACGGGGCACACGATGTGGGTGTGGAGCGGCTCGCCTTTTTCCACCAGGCTCTGGTACGTCATCAGCATCGAGGCGCCTGATGCGAGCATCGCGTCGGCGATGATCAGGGTTTTGCCTTCCAGCGGGGGGCAGCTCTGGTATTCGATCAGCATGTCGCATTCGTTGCCTTTCCCGTACTTGCGGTAAGCGGCCACGAAGGCGTTCTGGGCGTCGTCGAAGAAGTTGAGCAGGCCCTGGTGTACAGGGAGTCCCGCCCGGAGGATGGTCGCCAGCACCAGCGGGTCGGCTACGGTGTGGACGGTGGCGATACCCAGCGGGGTTTCAACGTCGACTTCGTCGTAGCGGAGAGTCTTGCTGATTTCGTAGGCGAAGATTTCCCCGATGCGTTCGAGGTTCCTGCGGAAGCGCAGGCTGTCTTTCTGGACGCTGCGGTCACGGATCTGCGCGAGATAGTGGCCCAGCAGAGAATCGGTTTCTCCGAGCGGAATGATTTTCATAGGTCAGGCTTTTTTACACCCTAAAGTTAGTAATTCTCGTCCGAAAAACTGAAATATTTTTTCCTGCCGATGATGATGTGGTCCACCAGGGTGATGTCGAAGACGGCGGCGGCCTTGCGGAGGGCATCGGTCTGGACGCGGTCCTGCTCGCCGGGAAGGGGGTTGCCGGAAGGGTGGTTGTGGACCAGGATCAGGCCGCTGGCGAGCCGCTCCACGGCTTTCTTGACGATGATCTTGATGTCGATGATGGTGGACCCCAGGCCGCCGACGCTGACTTTCTCCTTGCCGATGTAGCGGCCTGCGCGGTTGAGGTAGAGGACCCAGCACTCTTCGTGCGGCAGGTCGCGCAGCAGCGGCGACATCATCCGGGCTGCCGTTTCGGAGCAGCGGATCGTGAATTCGTCTTCGGGAATCTCTGCGGCAAGGCGGCGGGCCAGTTCGAAAGTGGCGAGGACGGAAGCGGCCTTGGCCGGGCCGACGCCGTCGACCTGCATCAGGCGCGCACAGCCCTGTTGCGAAAGCGAAGCCAGGGATCCGCCGCAGGCGGCGACGATTTCCCGGGCCAGGTCGACGGCCGTCTGGGTCCGGGTGCCCGATCCGATAAGGATGGCAAGCAGTTCAGTGTTCGACAGGGCGGCGGCCCCTTGTTGCATCAGCTTCTCCCGCGGCCGCTCTTCCTCATTCCAAGTTTTGATGCTCTTTGCTTTCATGGTGTCAGGATATAAAAAAACTTTCCAACAAAGGTTGGAAAGTTTTTTCAATTCCTGGCTGCAAAAAAGCAATTTATGCGAGCTTGTTCACATAAACGGCGATGCCGCTCTTCAGGTTGGCCGCCTTGTTCTTGTGGATGACGTTGATCTTGGCGAGCTTGTCGATCATGGCGAATACTTTCGGCATGGAGGCTTCGGCTGCTGCCTTGTCTGTAGTGTTGCGGATCGCCTTGATGGCGTTTCTTGTGGTACGTGCATAGTATTTATTATGCACTCTGCGTTTCTCGCTTTGGCGATAACGCTTGTCTGCTGATGCGTGGTTTGCCATTACTTTATTTTTTATATTTTTTGGTAGCGGGTAGGAGAGTCGAACTCCTCTTTAGAGAATGAAAATCTCTCGTCCTAGCCGATAGACGAACCCGCCAAAGGCCCATACTCTTCAGAATGGGACCGCAAAGATAGAAAAACTTTTTCCGTTTACAAATTTTTTTTAATGCCAGGAGTAGATGAGTGCCTCAACCTGACGCAAATAATCCCGTTTGTCATACTTGGGCGCATAGACAAAACCCTCGATGACGATGACATCCTTGCCGTCCGAAGAGCGGAAGGCGTCGCTGATGAACGGGCCGCCCATATAGTCGTTCTGGGTTTCCCAGAGCGAGCGGATCTCCGTAAAATCGCGTCCCTTGTAGTTCTTCTGGTAGTAACCGGGCTTGATGACCGGGTTGGTGATCATATAGCTGCCGTCGAGCGAGCCGGGCACGTTCTCCTTCATCACTTCGTTGCGCTTGGCCACCAGGGCCTCGGCCGTGAACTGCTCCACGCCCTTATAGGGGAAGCGGTAGATGAAGATGCCCTGGGTGGTGTAAGTGGTCTCGTAGGAGATCCAGACAAAGTCGTCGGTCCGCTTCTTCATGGTGTAGGACGAGGGGAAGAAGGGGCTGCCGCCGAACTGCGAGCGGACGGCGTCGGCCAGCGAGGCGTTCTCGAATTTGCGGGCGTTGTAGATGACCCGTTCGCGCTCGGCGTCTTCGAAGGTCTCGCAGATCTTGGCGTCCTGCTTGAGGATGAGTTCAGCCGCCGACGCTTCATCGGGAGCGTAGACGGTGATCATCGTCTGCGGCTCGGCCCAGACGTTCTTGCTGATGGCCAGTTTCTGGGTACAAGTGTCGGCGATATGCAGGTAGAGGATGTTGCGGTGCAGCCGGAACACGTTCACGAAGCCCTCCGGCGGCACGTTATAGATACGGTACTTGCTCTCCTTCTGGGGCGTATAGGGATACTCCGCCTGCAGGACGGTGCGCACGGCATTGCCGGCTTCCGATTCCCAGACGGCCTTGGAGGAGACGATCTCCACTTCACCGGCCTTACCGCTGATGGCGGGGAGGATCTGCGACTTCTTTTCCTGGGTGCAGGAAGCTGCCAGCAGCAGGGCCGGCAGCAGGAGGGTCAGGATGATGGATCTGGTTTTCATATCTTTGGATTTCTAAATTGTCAGAAGAGGCTGCGGATGTCGTTGCCGAAGGCCAGGACCATGAGCATCAGCAGCAGGGCCATGCCGATCCACTGGGCGACTTCCATGAACTTGTCGGAAGGCCGCCGGCCTGTCAGCATTTCAAACAGGAGGAAAAGGATGTGACCGCCGTCCAGGGCGGGAATCGGCAGCAGGTTCATCACGCCCAGCATGATGGAGAGCAGGGCGCACAGGGTCCAGAACCGGTACCAGTCCCAGGTGTCGGGGAAGATGCGGCCGATGGCGATGAAACTGCCTACAGACTTGTAGGCCTTTGTCTTGGGCGAGAAGATCAGTCCGAGTTCCTGCACATAGCCTTTGATGGTGGTCCAGGTCTTGCGGGCGCCGGCCGGGATGGCCGAGAGCAGGTTGTAGTCGCGGGTCGTTACGTTGAAGAAATGGGAAGGGTCGGTGTCGAGCAGGACGCCGATGTGGCCTGCGGTATCGACCTGGAGCGGAAGCTCGAACGCATCCGCATCGCGGCGGACCGAGGCCGTGACCTGCGCGTCCCGGTGCTGCCGGAGCTCTTTCTGGATCTGCTGGACGATGAACATCGGTTTCCCGTCGATTCCGACCAGGGCGTCTCCCGAGGCCAGCCCGGAACCGGCGTTGGGGGAATCGGGGGAGACTTCCTTCACCACGAAGGGGAAGGCCAGGTCGAACATACCCGGGGTGTTGAGCATGGCGGGCAGGTAGACCGGGTCGATAGGGATCGTAAGGGTGTCGCTTCCACGCAGGACGGTCGCCTCGCGGGCCTGCGAACGGAGCAGGTCGACCTGCAGGTTGGCGAAGTTCTCGACGGGTTCGCCGTCGAAGGCCAGGATGCGGTCGCCGTCGCGGAAACCGATTTCGTAGGAGAGGTCGTTGACGGCGATGCCGTAAGTGGCATCCTCGTTACGCAGGTATTCCTCGCCCCAGGTGCCCAGCACCGCGGCGTAGAGGATGATGGCCAGGATGAAGTTGAACAGCACGCCGCCGAACATGATGAAGAAACGCTGCCAGGCTTTTTTGGTGCGGAACTCATAGGGCTGGGGCGGAAGCTTCATCGCCTCGGTGTCCATCGACTCGTCGATCATGCCGGCAATCTTGCAATAGCCGCCGAAGGGCAGCCAGCCGATGCCGTATTCCGTGTTTTCGGGATGCGCATCCCAGGCCGGATCTTCGTTGGGCGAGAAGAACTTGCAGTGCCACTTCCCGTCGAATCGCTTGAATTTGACCAGCGAGATACGGGGATTGAAGAACAGGTAGAACTTCTCGACGCGGGTCTTGAAGAGTTTGGAAAAAGAGTAGTGCCCGAACTCGTGGAAGAGCACGAGCAGGGAGAGGGCCAGGATGACCTGGATGATCTTGAGCAGTACAACCATCGGTTAGGGATTATCCGTTTACGATTTCGGATGCGATCCGTTTCGCTTCAAAATCCGTGCTATAAATCTGTTCGAGGTCGGGTTCAGCCACAAATTCGCAGCGTGCCGTTGTCCGGGCGATGAGTTCGGGGATGTCCGTGAAGCGGATTTTCCCTTCCAGGAAAGCCGCGACGGCCACTTCGTTGGCGCCGTTCATGGCACAGGTGGCATTGCCGCCCCTTTCGAGGGCTTCGTAAGCCAGGCGCAGGCAGGGGAAACGTTCCAGGTCGGGCTTTTCGAAATCCAGACGGGCAAGGGTGGGAAAATCTATCCTGGTGGTATTCAGATCGATGCGATTCGGGTAGGAAAGGGCGTACTGGATCGGCAGGCGCATGTCGGGCTGACTGAGCTGGGCCATCACGCAGCCGTCGGAGAACTGCACCATCGAATGGATGATCGACTGGGGATGGATCACCACCTCGATGTCGCTGGGATCCACGTTGAAGAGCCAGCGGGCCTCGATCAGTTCCAGGCCCTTGTTCATCAGGCTGGCCGAATCGATGGTGACTTTGGCCCCCATCTTCCAGCGGGGATGGTTGAGCGCCTGTTCGCGTGTGGCGGCAGCCATCTCCTCCCGCGTGCTGCGGAGGAAGGGGCCGCCGGAGCCGGTGAGCAGGATCTTTTCCAGATGGGCGTGTTCGCCCTGCAGGCACTGGAAGATGGCTGAGTGTTCCGAATCGACGGGCAGGATGGGCGCCCCCTTCCGCCGGGCAAGGGGCATGATCAGCCCGCCGGCGGCCACGAGGGTCTCCTTGTTGGCCAGGGCGATGGCTTTGCCGGCCTCGAGGGCGGCGATGGTGGGCTTCAGCCCGCTGAATCCGACCATGGCCGTGAGCACGATGTCGGTGTCGGGGTCGTGCAGCAGGTCGCAGATGGAATCGATGCCGGTGAAGACCTTGATATCGAGCGGGTCGAGGGCATCGGAAACCTCGTCGTAAAGGTCGGGGTTGCAGATGACCACGCTCTTGGGGTTGAACTTGCGCGCCTGTTCGATGAGCAGGCGGCTGTTGTTGTTGGCGGTAAGCAGGTCCACCTCGAAGAGGTCGGGGTGGCGGTCGATCACGTCGAGGGCCTGGGTGCCGATCGAGCCGGTCGAGCCGAGAATGGCGATGTGCCGGAGAGGGGTCTGTTCCATCAGAATTCGATATAGAGAGCGGGGTCGACGGGCTGGTTCTTGTAACGGAGCTCGATCAGGATATGGGCTTGCGAAAGTTCGCCGGTCTCACCGACCGTGGCGACGGCGGTGCCGGCCTTGACCTGCTCGCCGACGCTCTTGAGAAGCTTGCCGGCGTGCCGGTAGATGGCGGTTACGTCGTTGTCATGCTGGATCCGGACGGTACAGCCCTCGAGCTCGCTCCAGTCGGCCGAGACGATGCGGCCGTCGAGGACGGCTGCCACGCTGGTCCCGGAGGGGGCGCTGATTTCAACGTAGGAATGGCTGCCTGTGGGCTGGAACGACTCCTTGAGCGTTCCTTTCAACGGGCGTTTGAAGCCCAGCCCGGTGAGCGCCGCGATGCGTTCGGCGGGACGGACCTGCTGTTCTGCGTCGATCTGCTCCACCTGGATGCGGAGCAGCGAGTCGCTGGCCCGGTAAGCGGCCAGATCCTGCTCGTCGAGGGCGGTGCCGGACTTGGCCAGGCGCATCGAATCCAGGGGCAGGGCCTCGCGGCCCGTAACGACCCGCTGGATGTTGGCCACCTGGAAGGCCCAGAGGTCGATCACCTTTTCGAGCGAGTCAACCTTGCGGTAGTTCTCGATGGCGGCCTGCTGCGTCTCGCGGGAAGGGTAGCCCGGGATGGTGCGGCGCAGGGATGTATGGGCGACGAGCAGGTAGGTCAGCAGCATCACCACCAGGCCGAAGGCCACGAAGGAGATGAGCCGGTGCCCGTCCAACTTTCTTTCTTGTTTTGCCATAGTTTTCCTTAACTTTGCAATATGGACAGAATCCTGGGCATCGATTATGGAAGGAAACGGGTGGGGGTCGCCGTCAGCGATCCGCTCCGGATTTTTGCTTCCGCCCTGGAAACGGTTCATTCTGCAAAGATAATAGATTATCTGAAAAAGTATGCCCAGGAGCAGCGCATCGAACGCTTCGTGGTCGGTTATCCGATGAATCTCAACGGAGTACCTTCCGAGGCGGCCGCCGACGTGGATGTCTTCCTCAAGCAGCTGAAAAAGCATTTCCCCGACATCCCAGTGACCCTGGAAGACGAGCGTTTCACCTCCGTGCTGGCGCACCGGGCGATGATCGACGGCGGCATGAAGAAGATGGACCGCCGCGACAAGGCGGCCGTCGACAAGGTGAGCGCCGCGCTGATCCTGCAGACCTACCTGGACCGAGAAAAACCTGCGACATGATACTACCCATCTATTTATACGGATCCCAAGTCCTGCGCGCCGTCGCGCAGGAAGACGACCTCTCCGACCGCGAGGCCGTCGTCAAACTCATCGGCGACATGGTCGAGACCATGCACCACGCCGACGGCTGTGGCCTGGCCGCCCCGCAAGTGGGCGTGTCCAAGCGCATCCTGGTGGTCGACGGAAACGACCTGACCGACCGCTTCCCAGAACTCAAGGGCTTCCATCGCGAGATGGTCAATCCCCGCTTCACCTTCGAGAGCGAGGAGACCTCTTCTTACGAGGAAGGCTGCCTGAGCATTCCCAACATCGATGCTGAAATCTCCCGCCCGGCCCGCATCCGCGTGCATTATCTGAACACGGACTTCGAAGAGGTGGAGGAAGATTTCGAGGGCTTTGCCGCCCGGATGATCCAGCACGAGATGGACCATCTCGACGGTATCCTTTTCGTGGACCACGCCTCTCCCATCCGGCGCAAGATGCTCTCGGGCAAACTGATGGGCATCACCAAAGGCAACGTCCGCACCCGCTATCGCGTAAAGACAGACAAAAAATAAAACCGCCATGAAACTCAAGGCATTCCACGCATACGACATCCGGGGTCACTTCGGAACAGACCTGACGGTCGAACTCGCATACAAAGTGGGCTATTTCGTGCCCGAACTGCTCGACACGCACCGCGTGCTGCTGGGCCGCGACATGCGGCTCTCGTCGCCCGCCCTGCACGAGGCCGTCCTCAACGGCCTGCTCGACGCCGGCGCCGAAGTCTGGGACCTCGGCCTGAGCACCACGCCCTTCGTCTACTACGTCACGGCGAAGCACGGCTTCAAGGCCTCCATCCAGATCACGGCTTCACACAACCCTAAGGATGACAACGGTTTGAAGGTGTCCCGCGCCCTGGCTCTCCCCGTAGGCTACGACTCCGGCCTGGGAACCATCGAGCGCTGGATTCTAGAAGACCGTCCTACGCCGCCGGCAGCCGAGCGCGGCACCGTCCGCGACTTCGACGTCCGCGACGAGTACGTGGCGTTCCTCAATGCCTTCAAGCAGGACTTCTCCAATCTGAAGATCGGTATGGATTGCTCCAACGGAATGGCTTCGATCTTCGTCCACCAGATCTTCGGCGACCAGCCCGACTATCTCTACGACACCCTCGACGGCAGTTTCCCGAACCACGAGGCCAATCCTTTCCAGCCTGAGAACGTGGTCGACCTGCAGAAACTGGTCATCGCCAAACACTGCGACCTGGGTGTCATCTACGACGGCGATGCCGACCGCGTGATGTTCATCGACGAAACGGGCCGCTTCGTGGCCCCCGACCTGATCATCGCCCTGCTGGGTGAATACTTCATCAAGGAGAAAGGCCAGAACGGCATCGTGCTGCAGGACATCCGCAGCTCGAAGTCCGTAGCGGAGTATCTCGAACCCCTCGGTTCCCAGATTGCCATGTGGAAAGTGGGGCGTGCTTTCGCAGCCCCGCGCCTCAGGGAACTCGGCGGCGTGTGGGGCGGCGAAGTGGCCGGCCACTACTATTTCCGTGACTTCTTCTATTGCGACAGCGGCCTGCTGGCCGGCATCCTGGTCCTGAACATCGTCGCCCGGCTCAAACGGGAAGGCGTCCTGTTCTCCCAGATGATCGACCGCATCCGCCACTACGAGAATTCCGGCGAGATCAATTTCCGCGTCGAGGACAAGAAAGGCGCGATGGATGCCGTGAAGGACCGCTTCATGGCCGAGGAAGAGAGCCTGGCTTTCTACGATTTCGACGGTTACCGTGTCGAATTCCGCGACTGGTGGTTCAACGTGCGCCCTTCCAACACCGAGCCGTACCTGCGTTTCCTGTGCGAGGCTACAACAAAAGAACTCCTCGATGAAAAGGTCGCTGAAGCGCGTGCCATCATCGGGGAGTTCGTCTGATTCTCAGCCGTAAAGCAGAAACCTACTCGACGAATTTCGTAACCAGGTAGAAGAGCCTGTCGAAGTTCGAATCCCGCGTATTCTCATACGAATCGCGCGGGGTGTGGTAGTATTGCAGGATCGATCCTTCCGTTTCGAAATAGATGCCCGGCACGCCTTTCTGCGCGAAGGAGAAGTGGTCGCTGTCGTCGTTCATAGGCTCCATGACGAAGTCGAAGGGCGGGAACTTGGACGAGGCGTTGATCTGGCGGAAACGCTCCAGGCCGGCTTCGCCGCCCGGGGTGATCTGCGTGGACAGATGGTCGCTGTCATCGGCCACCATGTCGAGGTCGATCATGTACTCGATCTTGTTGAGCGGCAGGCGTGGATTCTCGCAGTAGAAGAACGAACCCAGCAGATTCTCCTCCTCCGCGTCGAGCAGGATGAACTGGATGCCATGGCGGGGCCGGTTCTTGCTGAAATACTTGGCCAGGGTCACGACCATGGCTGCTCCGGAGGCGTTGTCGTTCGCGCCCGGGAACATCGACTCGGATCCCATATAGCCCAGGTGGTCATAGTGTCCGAAAATCGTGTAATAGGTGTCGCACTTGGGATCGGTACCCGGCAGGTAGGCGACGACGTTGTGGGCGTCGCGCATCGGGAGCATCTCGGCGTCGACGTGCAGTTCGATCTCGCGGGCGTCGTCAGGGAAGGAGCCGTTGACAAAGAGGACCGGCATCCGGGTCTGGTAGTACGAACGGGCCTTGAAATAAGGGAACTGCTCTTCCTGGCGGAGGATGATGCCGCCGATGTCCTTCAATTCGGTCAGGTAAGGCTTGTATTTGTCGAAAGGATCGGGCTGGAGCGTCTCCAGATAGTGGTTCCAGTCGATGACTACGAACTGGTCGCGGTACAGACCGCTGCTCAGGTGCTCGATGAATCCTTCCCGGCGGTAGGCCTCCTCGTCGAGGTAAGTCACCTTGAAGAAACCGTGGCAGGTGGGAGAGAATTCCTTGACCGTGAAGTCGAAGGTGGGTGCGTATGCTACGCCGTCGACCGACAGGGACATTGCCCCGCGCATCACGTTCATCGGAAACTGGAAATGCTGGAGCCAGGGGAGATATTTTTCCTTGTTCTCCACTATGTTCCAACGACCTGCGTCGCTGGGTTCCACCACGCTCTTCAGATAGGGACGGGCCACGTTGTTCTCTTCTCCGGCAGCGGGGCAGGGCACCACGCCGTCGATTTCGGACAGGCGGTCGATCAGATACATGGCGGCATGCACGTCGCCGTCGCCGTAAACGCTGCGGCCGTTGTAACGGTCACTCGAGATCTCCTTGATCACCTCGTTGAAGCAGGCACGGTAGTCCGTGCAGCCGGCGAGCGTCAGGGCGCAGGTGAGAGCCATCAGAAAGCGTTTCATGGCGGTGATTATTTGCCCAGCGCTTCGGCAACGGTCTTGTACATCGATTCGCCGCGGAGCACTTCACCACGCTTGTAGATGGTGCCGTCCGGAGCGAAGAGGATCATCGTCGGGATGCCGAGGATGCCGTAACGGTCGGTCGGGGTGTGGTCGTCGCCCATGAAGATCTGGGTCCACTTCATGCCTTTCTCTTCCATACGCTGGGCGCTGGCGGTGTTGTCACCGTTGTTTTCCCAGACGGCGACACCCAGGACCATGAAGTCCTTGCCTTCGAAGTCTTCGTACACTTTCTTGATGTTGGGAATCTCGGCCATGCACGGGCCGCACCAGGAAGCCCAGAAGTCGGTGAGCACCCATTTGCCCTTGCCGACATAGTCGGAGAGTTTCACGTCGGCACCCTCGGGGGTCTTGCCGGCGAAATCTACGAACGGCTTGCCTTCATCCGTGGCGTTTTCGGCTTCCTTGCCGGCGATGATGCTGCTGACGGACTCGTTCTCAGCCACGAACTTGCCGCATTTGCCGAGGATGCCCTTCAGCTCGTCGAGCGGCAGGTCGTAGATGACGTTCATCAGGGCGGAGAGGGCGATGTAGTTGTTCGGATTCTTCTGGATGGCGTCAAGGCTCAGTTCTTTCATCTTGCCCATCGTCTCTTCGTAGAGGGCTTCGGCCTCATCTTCGGCATCGTCAGCCAGGGCGGAAGCTTTCTGACGGTATTCGTCGGAGAGTTCGCCTACCTTTTCGTTGAACTGGTTGAAGGCATCGTTGAGGGCGGAACCCTCGATTTTGCAAGCTTCCATATCGGGAGCGAAAGTCAGGTTGCAGCTGCCTTTCTCAGGGATGAGACGGCAGATCCAGGAGCGGTCGCGCGGCGAACGTTCGCGGAAGTTGGCGACGACGGCGTAGGCGGTTTCGGGATTGGCGGGAGCCTTGAGGGTAAAGGTGCCGCCGGCAACGGCGGTGGAGTCGAGGACCGTGTTGTCGGTGCCGATCAGATAGACGAGCGTGTTCTCAGGGAAAGTCGCATCTTCGGCGATCTTTCCTTTCACGGTGACGGTATCCTGGCCGCAGGAAGCGACGAGGGCCAGGACGAAGAGTGAGAAGAATATTTTTTTCATTTTTATAGTAAATATGTTCATGCTGTACAGATTCCCGGTCAAGCCGGGAATGACGGTGGCGTCAGGCGAGGGATCCGCCGACGATGTCGAGCAGTTCGCTCGTGATGGCCTGCTGGCGACGTTTGTTGTACTCGAGCGTGAGTTGTTCGAGCAGGTCGTCGGCGTTGTCGCTAGCCAGCTGCATGGCCACGGTGCGGGCGGCCTGTTCGGCCGCGTAGCTGTCCATCAGGATCGTATAGATCTTGAGCAGCAGGACTTTTGGAAGGAGTGCCTCGACCACTTCCTTCTTGCCGGGTTCCACGATGAACTCATCTTCCGCAGGGCGTTCTTCAACCGAAGGCAGGCTCAGGGGAAGGAAGACCTCGCGGACGGGCGGCTGGGAAGCGTTCGATTTATAGTGGTTGTAGAGCAGGACGATGCGGCCTACCTCTCCCTTTTCGAAACGCTCCATCAGTTTGGAAGCCAGTTCGGCGGCCGGTTCGTAAGCCGGTTTGTCGAGCAGGTGCGAGGCGTCCTCTTTGGGCGCGAAACCCACCTTGCGGCCGGCTTCGGCCACTTTCCGGCCTACCGGATAGAAGTCGATCTGTGCAGGTTTGAGACCTTCTTCCTCCAGTTGTTCGAATTCCGCAAGCAGCGATTTGACCGCCGTGGCGTTGAAGCCGCCGCAGAGCGAACTGTTGGAGGAGAACGCCACTACCGCCACACGCGGACTGCCGCTGTCCTGCAACAGGGGCGACTCGATCGAAGCGCGTACGCCGCTGCCGCCGAGCAGGTCGAGCAGGAATCCGCTCAGCTTTTCCTGGTAAGGCACCATGTTTCCGATGGCCTGCTGGGCGCGGTGCAACTTGGCGGCCGCGACCATCTTCATTGCAGAGGTGATCTGCAACGTGCTCTTGACAGAGGCGATCCGGGTCTTGGTCTCCTTGAGCGATGCCATGGCTATTGTTCGTTGAGCAGCTTGACGATTTCGGCGGCCACGCGCTCGATGGTGTCGGTAATCACGGAGTCGATCTTGCCTTTGGCGAGCGGGTCGATGACGTCGGCGCGGTGGTCGGCGCGCATCCGCTCCAGGAAGATCTTCTGGAATTCAGGGACTTTCGACAACGGAATGTCCCGCATCAGGGCTTTCGTGCCGCAGTAGAGGATCGCCACCTGTTCGCCTACGGGCATCGGGGCGTACTGAGGCTGGATGAGGAGCACGTTGTTCTTGCGGCCCTTGTCGATGGTCAGACTGGTGACGGTGTCCATGTCGCTCGAGAACTTGCTGAACGACTCGAGCTCCCGGTACTGGGCCTGGTCGATCTTCAGGGTGCCGGCTACTTTTTTCATACTCTTGACCTGGGCGCTGCCGCCGACGCGCGACACGCTGATACCTACGTTGATGGCGGGGCGGAATCCCTGGTTGAAGAGGTCGGTTTCGAGGAAGATCTGGCCGTCGGTGATGGAGATCACATTGGTCGGGATATAGGCCGACACGTCTCCGGCCTGCGTCTCGATAATCGGAAGCGCGGTCAGCGATCCGCCGCCCCGCACCTTGCCTTTCAGGCTTTTGGGCAGGTCGTTCATCTGCTCGGCCACTTCCTGCTGGTCGATGATCTTGGCGGCGCGCTCCAGCAGACGGCTGTGGAGGTAGAAGATGTCGCCCGGGTACGCCTCGCGGCCGGAAGGACGGCGCAGGATCAGCGACACCTCACGGTAGGCCACGGCCTGTTTCGACAAGTCGTCGTAGACCACCAGGGCATGGCGTCCCGTGTCGCGGAAGTACTCGCCGATGGCGGCCCCTGCGAACGGCGCATAGTACTGGAGGGCGGCCGGGTCGGCCGCGTTGGCGGCCACCACGATGGTGTAGTCCATCGCACCCTTTTCGCGGAGGACGTTGACGATGCTCGCCACGGTGGAGCCTTTTTGGCCGATGGCTACGTAGATGCAGTAAACCGGCTTGCCGGCTTCGAAGTTCGCCCGCTGGTTGATGATCGTGTCGATGGCGATGGCGGTCTTGCCGGTCTGGCGGTCGCCGATGATCAGCTCGCGCTGGCCGCGGCCGATGGGGATCATCGCGTCGACGGCCTTCAGGCCGGTCTGGAGCGGCTCGTTCACCGGCTGGCGGTAGATCACGCCCGGCGCCTTGCGCTCAAGCGGCATTTCCGTCAGGTCTCCCGCGATGTCGCCGCGTCCGTCGATCGGCTGGCCGAGCGGATTGACCACGCGGCCGATCATCTTTTCGCCCACCTGGATGGAGGCGATGTGACCGGTCCGGCGGGCCGTCATCCCTTCCTTCACCTTTTCGGTGGAGCCCAGCAGCACGGCGCCGACATTGTCTTCCTCGAGGTTCATCACCACGGCCATCACGCCGCTGTCGAACTCGATGAGTTCGCCCGCCTCTGCGCTGCTCAGGCCGTAGAGCCTGACCACGCCGTCGTGGACCTGGAGCACCTGGCCCACTTCTTCGTACTTGGCGTCGACGTTGATGTCGTGGAGCTGCTTGAGCAGCAGCTCGGAGATTTCACTTGCTTTGAGATTATCAACCATTGTTGCGATTATTTCTGTTTTTCTCTTCCCATTCCTTGCGGATGTCCCGCAGCTGCGCGGCGATGGATGCGTCGAGGCGCTTGTCTTCCACCTGCACGATGAAGCCGCCGATCAGGTCGGGATTGACTTCGGTCTTGAAGTCCACTTCCGTGAACCCCTGCAGTTTCATCAGCTGCGCGAGTTTGTCGGCAAGCGCGGGATTCTCGGTGGCCGTGGTGAGCCAGGCGCGCGTGATTCCCTTTTTCTTGCGGTAGAGGACCCGGTAGTTGTGCATGATGGCGGGCAGGTACTCCACCCGCTTGTTGTGGATGACCAGGGCCAGGAAACGCTGCATCGGCTCGGAGAGCCGCTCGATACATCCGGCCACGTCGTCTTTCGAGAGCACCGCTTTCTTGAGGGCGGCGGCGTCTTCGTACACGCGTCCCTCTTCCTTCGTTTCGCTGGCGAAAAGAAGGAGCGCTTGTGCGTAGCGGGAGGCGATCAATCCGGCATCCATAGGTTCCTGGGATTAATTGACGGTCGTGCGGCCTGCGCGGGCCTCTTCAATCAGTTTGTCGATGAGCGCGTTCTGCTTTTCCGCGCTGCTCAGGTGCCCGCGGATGAGTTTCTCCGCCACCTCGATGGAGAGGTTCGTGACCTCGTTCGTGATTTCGCGGCGGGCCGTCTCCTGTTCGATGCGGATCTCTTCGCGCGCCTTCTCGATCATCGCCGTGGTCTGCTCGCGGGCCTGGTCGCGTGCTTCCTGGACGATCTTGTCGCCGGCGGCGGCCGCCTCATTCAGGATGCGCGCCTGTTCCTTGCGGGCTTCCTCGATGAGCTTCTTCTGCTCGGAGGCAAGCTCCTTCAGGGTTCTCCGGGCCTCTTCCGCCTCGCGCAGCGACTGTTCGATGCTGTCGGAGCGCTTCTTGACCATTCCCGTGATGAGCGGGAAACCGAACTTCGCCAGAATGAAGAACACGATGGCGAAGATCAGCGTCATCCAGAAAAGGAGTCCGAAGTCGGGTGTGATCAGTGACATGGACTAACCGGTGATGCCGAGCAGGCAGACGAGGATGGCGAACAGGCAGGCGCCTTCGATAAGGGCTGCGATGATGATGGCGGTGGTACGCATGCCGCTGGCTGCTTCGGGCTGACGGGCTGAGCTCTCCAGGGCGGATTTACCGATTTTGCCGATGCCGATGGCGGCAGCGATGGCTGCGATGCCGGCGCCGATGGCTGCGCCGAATTTTCCGAATGCCGCACCTGCGACGGCCTGTAAGATGATAGCTAACATGATTTTGGGTTTATTTAGTTGTTTCTATTCTGGTTTCGTGTTCGGGTTCCTGGCGGGAAAGTCCGATGAAGACGCTCGAAAGCATCGTGAAGACATAGGCCTGGATGAAGGCCACCAGCAGTTCTAGGATGTCCATGAAGACGCCGAAGAGCACGGCGATGACGCTCATCGAGCCGTTGATCGCCGGGCCGAGCTTGGCCGTGATGAAGACCACCGCCACCACACCCAGCAGCATGATGTGCCCGGCCAGGATGTTGGCGAAGAGTCGCACCATCAGGGAGAAAGGCTTGGTGAACATGCCGATGATCTCGATCAGGGGCATCAGCGGGAGCGGCACCTTGAGCCAGGTGGGCACTTCGGGCCAGAAGATATCCTTGTAGTAGTGTTTGTTTCCGAAGAGGTTGACGGCCAGGAAGGTGCATACGGCCAGGAAGAGCGTCACGGCAATGTTGCCCGTGAGATTCGCCCCGCCCGGGAAGAAGGGCACGATGCCCAGCAGGTTGTTCAGGAAGATGAAGAAGAAGGCCGTCAGCAGGTAAGGTGCGTATTTCTGCCAGTCCTTGCCCACGCCTTCCTTGATGATGTCGTCGGTGACCATCGTGATGAGCATCTCCATGAGGCCGGGGAAACCCCGCGGCGCCTCTTTCATCGCGTCGTGTTTCCGGTACCAGCTTGCGGTCCAGAGGATCAGCACGAGCAGCAGGACCGAGCTCATCATCAGGCTCAGGACATTCTTGGTGATGGAGATGTCGATGGGCCGTTTTCCCGTGGCCGCATTGACGATCTTGCCGTTCTCGTTGAGGGTATAGCCGTTCTCCTGCATCTTGCGCGAGGAGAAGACGTGGAGTCCGCCGTCGATGACGATGCAGGGCAGGGGAATCGAGATGTGGTGCCCGTTGACGGTCGTGATATGCCACTCGTACGCGTCGCCGATGTGGCCGAAGATATAGTGGTTCAGGTCGAATTGCTCCGTTTCGGGTGCATCGGTCTCCGTTGCGGCGGCGGGAACCGGCGCAAACAGCAGCAGGGCCACAGCCAGGAACACGATTTCCTTTATCCGACGCATACCGTAATCACATTGTCCCGGACTTCCACGAAGCCCGGCTTGCATTCGATCTGATGGTCTTGTCCATCCTTGACGTAGCGGATGGTGCCTGCGTCGAGCGAGGAGATCAGGGGCGCGTGGTCCCTGAGGACCTCGAAGCGGCCCATCGAGCCCGGAAGCTCGACCAGTTCGGCCTCGGTGGAGAGCACTTCCCGCTCGGGAGAAAGTATCTTGAGAATCATCGTCATTTACCGGCCTGTGCAAGGAGTTTTTCGCCTTTTTCGATGGCTTCTTCGATGGTTCCCACGTTGAGGAAGGCCTGCTCCGGCAGGTGGTCCACCGCACCATCCATGATCATGTTGAAGCCTTTGATGGTGTCTTCGATCGAGACCATCACGCCCGGAACGCCCGTGAACTGCTCGGCTACCTGGAAAGGCTGCGACAGGAAACGCTGGATGCGGCGTGCGCGGTTGACGGTGAGTTTGTCTTCGTCGGAGAGCTCGTCCATACCCAGGATGTTGATGATGTCCTGCAGCTCCTTGTTGCGCTGGAGCACCTGCTTGACACGCTGGGCGGTCTGGTAGTGCGCTTCGCCCACGATGTTCGGGTCGAGGATGCGCGAGGTGCTCTCCAGCGGATCGACGGCGGGGTAGATACCCAGCTCGGCGATCTTGCGGCTGAGCACCGTGGTGGCGTCCAGGTGCGAGAAGGTGGTGGCCGGGGCGGGGTCCGTCAAGTCATCGGCCGGCACGTAGACGGCCTGGACCGAGGTGATGGACCCGTTGCGGGTGGAGGTGATGCGCTCCTGCATCCGACCCATCTCCGTGGCAAGGGTGGGCTGGTAGCCCACGGCGGAAGGCATACGTCCCAGCAGGGCGGATACCTCGCTGCCTGCCTGGGTGAAACGGAAGATATTGTCGATGAACAGCAGGATGTCCTTCGGGTCTTCGGGATTGCCGCTGTCGCGGAAGGATTCGGCCAGGGTCAGACCCGAAAGCGCCACGGAGGAACGGGCTCCCGGCGGTTCGTTCATCTGGCCGAAGACCATGGCGACCTGCGACTTGGCAAGCTCTTTCTCATCGACCTTCGACAGGTCCCAGTGCCCTTCTTCCATGGATTTGTCGAACGCTTCGCCGTAGCGGATGACGCCCGACTCGATCATTTCGCGCAGCAGGTCGTTGCCTTCGCGGGTGCGTTCGCCCACGCCGGCGAAGACCGAGAAGCCGTTGTGCTTCTTGGCGATGTTGTTGATCAGTTCCTTGATGAGCACGGTCTTGCCCACGCCGGCGCCGCCGAACAGACCGATCTTGCCGCCCTTGAGGTAGGGCTCCAGCAGGTCGATGACCTTGATGCCGGTGAAGAGGACCTCCTGCGAGGTGGTCAGCTCCTCGAACTTGGGCGGTTCGCGGTGGATGGGGAGCGCGCCTTTCCGGTCGAGTTCGTGCATGCCGTCGATGGTGCCGCCCACCACGTTCATCACCCGGCCGCGGATCTGGGCACCGACGGGCATCGTGATGGTACCGCCCGTGGAACGGACCTCCATGCCGCGGCGGAGGCCGTCGGTCGAGTCCATTGCCACGGTGCGTACCGTGTCCTCGCCGATATGCTGCTGTACCTCGATGGTCAGGGAAGTGCCGTCCTTGCGGGTGACTTGCAGGGCTTCGTGGATGGAAGGGAGCTTGGCCTGCTCGTCTTCCTGCAGATTGAAATGTACGTCGATCACGGGCCCGATGATCTGGGAAATGTGTCCGGTTAAGCGTGCCATCGTATGCGGAAAAATCTTTTCAAAACAATCTACAAAGATACGCTTTTTCCATCAGCGATGCAAATTGGTTTCAATCGCATCTTTTTTGGAAAAAATTTTGTTAACTTAGTAGCCTGGTTTGAAAACAAATCCAAAAAACAAAAATAGTATTATGGCAATCAACCTTCTCGACCTCATTTCTTCGACGGTCTCTTCCAAGACGAGCGGCCTCGAGATTCCGGCCCAGTCCAAGAACACGGTTCTCAACGGATTAACTGACTCCATTTTCGGCAGCCTCACCCAGACGGTTGCCAAACCGGGTGGAATCGACGCCATCAAGTCGCTGCTGACGGGTAAAACCGCCGCTGCATCCAGCCCCATCACGGCGCTGGCCGGCAACATTTTCAGCAACAACATCCTGAAGAAACTCAACCTGGGCAGCCTGCTCAACGGCAAGCTGACGGCACTGATCCCGACCATCATGGGCAGCCTCTCCGGCATCCTGAAAGACCAGGACGGCGACGGCGACGTCGACTTCCAGGACATCCTGATTACCCTCAAGGGCGGCAACAAGACCCAGGCCCAGAAGACGGGCGGCGGCCTGCTCGGCGGTATCCTCGGCAAGGTACTCGGTGGTTCCCGTTAAACGCATAAAACCGACTTTATGACTAATACCGCAACCAAACAGCAGAATTTCACGGCGCCCATCATCGTGATGTTCGCCCTCTTCTTCATGATCGCCTTCGTCACGAACCTGGCCGGTTCGATGGGCGTGGTGGTCACCAACCAGTTCGGCGCCAGCAAGGCCCTCAGCCAGCTCGGCACCCTGGCCAACTTCATCGCCTACGCCTGCATGGGTATCCCCGCAGGTCTGATCCTCCGCCGCAAAGGCTATAAGTTCACGGCGCTCCTTGCCGTGATCATCGGCTTCATCGGTGTCGGCATCCAGTTCCTCTCCGGCTATGCCGAGAGCTTCTTCGTCTATGTACTCGGCGCTTTCGTGGCCGGCTTCTCGATGTGTATGCTCAACATCGTGGTCAACCCGATGCTGAACACCCTGGGCGGCGGCGGCAACAAAGGCAACCAGCTCATCCAGTGGGGCGGCTCCTGCAACTCGATCGGTGGTACGATCGCCCCGATCCTCGTAGGCTGGCTCGTGGGTGGTTCGATCCAGGATGCGACGGTCGCCAAGGCGGCTCCCGTGATGATCATCGCCATGGTGATCTTCGCCATCGCCTTCGTGGTGATCCTCCTGACCAAGATTCCCGAACCGCACATGGAAACCGCTGAGGAGAAGGCAGCACGTCTGGCCGGCACTGCGAAGAAAGACAAGCACAGCCCGCTGAGCTTCCGTCACTTCGTGCTGGGCGCCATTGCCATCTTCTTCTACGTGGGTATCGAGGTCGGTATCCCGAATACGGCCAATATCCACTTCTCCGGCCTGAGCAACGTGGGTCCGGCCATCGCCGGCACCTTCATCGGCGCCTACTGGTTCTGCATGCTGATCGGTCGTCTGATCGGCGGCTCGATCGGCGGTAAGGTTTCGAGCAAGAAGATGTTGCTCTTCACGTCTTCGGCTGCCATCCTTTTCATCCTGCTGGCGATGTTCATTCCCGAGAGCGCCACGATCACCCTCGGCAAGTACACCGTTCCGTGGAGCCTGGCCTTCCTGACGATCTGCGGTCTCTGCACTTCCGTCATGTGGGGCGCGATCTTCAACCTTTCGGCTGAAGGACTCGGCAAATACACGGCAGCTGCGTCCGGCATCTTCATGACGCTGGTCTGCGGCGGCGGTATCATCCCGTTCATCCAGAACGCGATCGCCGACAAGGTGGGCTCCATCCAGAGCTACTGGCTGCTGGTTGCCTGCCTGGCCTACCTGATCTACTATGCCGTCTCCGGCTCCAAGAACGTGAACAAAGACATCCCCGTCGACTAGCAGCGTATGGAAAAAGAACTTGTAATCGGCATCGACGTCGGCGGTCAGAGCACCAAGCTCGGCGTTGTCAACAAGGACGGCGAAATCATCGCCCAGACCGTCATCTCCTCGCTGCAGGATGAGCTCATCGACTACATCAACGAGCTGACCAAGGCCATCAAGACCCTGATCACCGATACGGCCGAGGCCGGAAAGGTCAAGGGTATCGGCATCGGCGCCCCCAACGGCAACTATTACAAAGGGACGGTGGAGTACGCCCCCAACCTCAAATGGAGCTATGACAACGAAGGCAAGCCGACCGTGGTCGACCTGGCTTCCCTGGTCAAGAGTTTCACCGGCCTGCCGGTGACCGTCACCAACGACGCGAATGCCGCGGCAATGGGCGAAATGGCCTATGGCGTGGCACGCGGCATGAAGAACTTCATCATGATCACCCTCGGCACCGGTGTCGGCAGCGGCATCGTGGTCAACGGCGAGGTGGTTTACGGCCACGACGGCTTTGCCGGCGAGCTGGGCCACACGATCGCCATCCGGGACGGCCGCCAGTGCAACTGCGGCCTCAAAGGCTGCCTGGAAACGTACTGCAGCGCGATGGGCGTCCGCCGGACGACCCAGAAACTGCTCTTCATGCATCCGGAACGCCCCAGCAAGCTGCGTGAGCTCGATCCCGAGAAGATCAGTTCGAAAGACGTGTACGACGCCGCCGAGCAAGGCGACGAGACCGCCATCGAGATTTTCAAGACCACGGGCCAGATCCTCGGCCGTTCGCTGGCCGACTTCGTGAAGTTCAGCGCACCCGAGGCCATCGTCCTGTTCGGTGGCCTGGCCAAAGCCAAGAAGTACTTCCACGACGACCTGGTCGCCGCCATGGAAGAGAACCAGCTCCAGATCTGGAAGGGCCGCATCAAGGTCCTCTATTCCTCGCTCAAGGACTCCGACGCCGCCATCCTCGGTGCCAGCGCCCTGGCCTGGTAAGTCTTTAGGCCGCTGTCCCGGTGCGAGCGACCTTCATAGGATTCGTCCTTGTTCTCTGTTTCCACAGCCTGGTGCTGCCGGCTGCCGAGTTGGAAGTCATCACTTCAGGCCAGCGGAAATGGGAATTGCTGATGGATGACCTGGCGCAGGCCAGGTCATCCATTTGCATGGAATACTTTGTGTTTGCCGACGACTCTTCCGGCCGTCTCATCCGCGACGTCCTGATGCGCAAGGCACGGGAAGGCATCCCTGTCAAACTGATCATTGAAAACGTGATCAATGCCTTCATGCAGAAGCGGTATTTCAAGGAGATGGAAGCCGCCGGTATCGACATACGCTTCTTTACGGCCGACGACAAGTTCCTCTTTACAGTCCTTCCCGACATCAATTTCCGGGATCACCGGAAAATTGCCGTCATCGACGGCCGCATCGGCTATGTGGGCGGAATGAACATTGCACGCCCGTATCATGTGGAATGGCGGGATACACACGTTCGTTTTGAAGGGCCTGCCGCAGGGAAGCTGGAAGAGATCTTCTATCAGTCTTGGCATTGGCTGGATGGCACCGGCGAGCCGATAGCCCTCTATGGCGGGCAGGAAGACGAGCGGATCGAGCTGGTCCCGGGAGGGCCCTTTTATCCGGTCTTCCTGAAGCGGTATGTCGAATTGCTCGATCGCGCCGAACACTACGCTTATTTCCAGACGCCCTATTTCATTCCCCCCGACACGCTGCTGAATGCCATGCGGTCGGCCGTGGAGCGTGGGGTGGATGTCCGGCTTCTGGTTCCCAGGAAAACGGACCATATAACGGCAACGGCAGCCAATCAGTCGTTCTTTCCTGCGCTGCTGGAGGCAGGAGTCCGCGTGTATGAATACCTGCCCCGGTTCAACCACAGCAAAGTCGTGGTAAGCGATGACCGCGAATGCTGGGTCGGGTCGGTCAATCTGGACAACCGCAGTTTCTTCATCGATTACGAAATAGCCGCCTGCATCCGGGATGAAGCTGTCGCCCTCGGGCAGAGAACCACGTTCCTGGAAATCCTGGAGGATTCCCACGAAGTAACGCCCGAAGATATCTCCGACTGGACTCCCATCCAGCGTGTCTCACACCACCTTCCGCGGATCCTGTTGAAGCAATTGTAGCGGATGCTACTGCATCTGGCGGAGACGGACGTCGATGCCGGGAAGGCTTTCCGGAAGGGCGGACAGGTCGGTGTTGCTGAAATGATAGGGGATGAGGACTTTCGGCTGGATGAGCTTCGCCGCTTCCACGCACTGGTCCACGGTCATCGTGTAAGGCTGGTTCACGGGCAGGAAGGCTACGTCGATGTCTTTGATATCCGCCATTTCAGGAATGACTTCCGTGTCGCCGGCAATGTAGATACGCAGGCCGTCAAGGGTGAGCACATAGCCGTTTCCATTGCCTTTCGGATGGAAATTCTCTCTTCCTTCGGTAGTATTGTAGGCGGGGACGGCTTCCAGCCGGATGCCTTTGGCCAGCTGCAGTTTCTGGCCGTTGCCGATGACCTCGCCACTGCCGTACTGGTCGTGGCTGCGCTGGTTCATCAGCAGCCGTGTATCCTCTTTGGTGAGGGCGGCGATGGCGTCGGCATCGAGGTGGTCGCCGTGTTCATGGGTGATGAGGATAACGTCGGCCTTGGGGAAAACCGTCGCATAGTCGGTTTCCTTTCCGAGTTTGGTGACAGGGTCGATCTGGATGGAAACGCCGTCGAAGTCGACGGCCAGGCTTCCGTGTTTGATCAGCGTGATGTCCACGGGCTTTCCATGGTCGGTGACGAAACGTTCCACTTCATAACCTGCTTCAGAGACGGTGGAAGAGGGTTGGACGGCGTTCCTGGCAGGTTTGCAGCCCAGCATCAGGACAGAGACGGCCACAGCGGCGGCCAGGTACACGAAGGATTTCATAAGGCGCTGAGGATTTGATGACATGTTCAAATATAAGCAAAATATCGATTACCCGTTGTTTTTCCGGAAGTTATTGGAGGTACGCGGCGGTGACGGAGGCGGGGCAGCCGGCCAGGCCGGCGGGGGCGCCTGCGTAGAGCAGGGCGCCGCCTTCCTCGCCGGCGCCGGGACCGAGTTCCAGCAGGAAGTCGGCCGAACGGATCACGTCGAGGTTGTGCTCGATCATATAGACGGTATTGCCTCGTTCAACCAGGGAGTCGAACAGGCGGATGATATGGCGGATGTCCTTCACGTGCAGGCCGTCGGTGGGTTCGTCAACGATAAAGATCCGGCCTTCCTCGCCCAGATGGGAGGCCAGCTTGAGCCGTTGCAGTTCGCCGCCTGAAAGGGTGGAAAGCGCCTGGTTCAGGTGGAGATATTGTAAACCCACATCGACCAGCGGGCGGAGTTTCTGCTCGATGAGGGTGCCGGCGAAGAAGCGGGAGGCCAGGCGGACCGACAGGTCCATCGCCTGGGCGATGTCTAGGATTTCGCCGGTGACAGGGCTCGTAAGCTTGTATTGCAGGGCTTCTGGACGGTAACGCAGCCCGCCACAAGCCTCGCAGGTGGTCTCGATGGCGTCCATAAAAGCCATTTCCGATACGATGACGCCCTTGCCGCCGCACACGGGGCAGGCCCCTTCCCCGTTGAAGGTGAAGTAGGCCTCTTTCATCTTGTGTGCACGCGCGAAGGCCTTTCGGATGTCTCCGGCTACGTCCATGTAGGTGCCAGGAGTGGAGCGCAGGCTCACACCGATATTCTTCTGACTGATATAGACCACTTTGTCGGGATTGGGATACTGCTGACGGAAACATTCCATCAGCGAACTCTTGCCCGATCCGGCCACGCCGGCCACTACGCCGAAGACGCCCATAGGGAAGTCGACCGTCAGCCCGCGCAGGTTATTGAGCGTCGCATTTTCTACGCGGAATGAACCTGCGCCCGGTCGCGGAGCGGCCTTGAAGGGCAGCCGTTCTTCCAGGAGGTGCCCTGTCGCAGTGTCGCTCTGCAGCAGTTCATTCCAGGATCCTTCAAAGCAGATGTGTCCGCCGTCGATGCCCGGACCAGGTCCCAGATCGACGATATGGTCGGCGATGCGGATCATCTCGGGATGGTGCTCCACCAGCAGCACCGTATTGCCGGCGTCGCGCAGCCGGCGTACCGAGCGCTTGAGCCGTTCGATGTCGCGCGGATGCAGGCCGACGCTCGGCTCGTCGAGGATGTAGAGCACGTCGGAGAGCGAGGAGTTGATATACTTGGCAATCTTGCAGCGCTGTGCCTCGCCGCCGGAGAGTGTGCCGACAGGCCGGTTGAGCGACAGGTAGCCGAGGCCGATCTCTTCCAGCGCCGTCAGACGCGCGCCGATGGCGGCCTTCAGGTCGGCCGCCAGCGGGTCGGTGAGCCCGGTGACCCAGGCGTTGAGCCGGGTGATCGACAAGGCGCAGACCTCCGCGATGTTCAGGCCCTCGATGCGGCAGGTCAGCACTTTGGGATTGAGGCGCGTGCCGCCGCAGTCGGGGCAGGTGCCCATCGTCAGCATCGGATTCAGCACGGCGGCGTGCAGCAGCCCTTCCTCGGAGTTGATGATGCTGCGGTACATACGCGGGATCAGGCCTTCGTACTTAGCGGTCTTGGGCCAGTTCGAAGGCGGGTTTTTGAGGCGGATCTGCGGGCTGTTGAGGAAGAGGTCCAGTTCTTCGGGCGAGTAGTCCTTGATCTTCTTGTCGAGGTCGAACAGGCCGCTGTGCGCGTAGCGGATCCAGCGCCAGCCGCCCTTGCCGAAGGCGATGTAGTGGATGGTGTCCTCGTCGTTGAGGCTCTTGTCGAAATCCACGAGTTTGTGGATGTCGAGCTCCCGGATCTCGCCCAGGCCGGCGCAGCGCGGACAGCTGCCTTGCGGATGGTTGAAGCTGAAACTGTCGGAATAGCCCACGAAAGGCTTGCCTACGCGCGAAAAGAGCAGGCGCAGCAGCGCGTAGATATCCGTGTATGTGCCGACGGTAGAGCGGGAATTCTGCGCCGGCTTCTTCTGGTCGATGACGATGGCGATGGGTAGGCCCTCGATGGAGTCGACCTTCGGGCGTCCGTATTTCGGGAGATACTGCTGCACGAAGGTGGGGAAGGTGTCATTGAGCTCCCGGCGGCTCTTCGCCGCGATGGTGTCCATCACCAGGGAGCTCTTGCCCGAGCCGGATACGCCGGTGAAAATGGTGATCTTGTATTTCGGTATGTCGAGCGAGATATTGCGCAGGTTGTTCTCCCGCGCCCCGCGGATCCTGATGGTGTCGAAACTGTTCATAGACAGAGGCCGTAACTGTGCTTGATCTCGTTCATCACGAAGGACGACTGGATGCTGCCGATGGTGTCGAGGGTACCGAGTGTGTTGATAATGAAATCGTTGTACTGCTTCATATTGCGGGCGCGGATCTTCAGCAGGTAGTCGTATTCGCCCGAGATGTTGTAACATTCAGCCACCTGGGGAATCTGGCGGATCATCCGGGTGAAGTCGCGGGCTACGTCGCGTGACATCTGTTTCAGCTTGACGGAGCAGTAGACCTCGAAGCCCAGGTCGAGTTTCTCGGCGTCGAGGATGGCCACGTACTGCCGGATGTAGCCTTCACGCTCCAGGCGTTTGAGCCGTTCAAACACCGGCGTCGTCGAAAGGTTGACCTTCGCTGCCAGCTCTTTCGTCGTCTGCCGCGCATCCTCCTGCAAAGCGCGAAGAATTTTTATATCAGTTTCATCAATCATTTAGAATAATTTTCTAATTGAATCAATATTTATGGCAAATATAGAAATATTTTCCAAATTTTTCCAGACTCTTGTGCGGTTTTTTCCTTCCCTCTATCTTTGCAGCAAAACCTGAGAGAACAATGAGCAAGCAAGGCATCGGCACGCGCTGCGTGCAGGCGGGCTACAAGCCCGGCAAAGGGGAACCCCGACAGATTCCGATCATCCAGAGCACGACCTTCAAATATGAGACTTCCGACCAGATGGGCCGGCTGTTCGACCTGGAGGAGAGCGGGTATTTCTACACCCGTCTCCAGAACCCGACCAACGACCACGTAGCCGCCAAGATCGCCGACCTGGAAGGCGGCGTGGGTGCGATGCTGACCGCATCGGGTCAGGCGGCCAACCTGTTCGCCTGCCTGAATATCTGCTGCGCCGGCGACCATATCGTCAGTGCAACCAATATCTATGGAGGCACTTTCAACCTGCTGGGCGTCACCCTTCAGAAGCTGGGCATCGGCGTGACTTTCGTCAATCCCGACGATCCGGAGGAAACCATCGCGGCAGCCTTCCGGCCGGAGACGAAGCTCCTCTTCGGCGAGACGCTGTCGAATCCCGGCGTGGAGGTGCTCGACATCGAGAAATTCGCCCGTATCGCCCATGCGCACGGCGTGCCTCTGATCGTCGACAATACCTTCCCCACACCGGTCAACTGCCGCCCGTTCGAATGGGGTGCCGATATCGTGACGCACTCTACGACCAAGTATATGGACGGGCACGGCGTGGCCGTCGGCGGTGCGCTGGTTGACAGCGGCCGTTTTGATTGGGAGGCGCATGCCGACAAGTTCCCGGGGCTTTGCACCCCTGACGCCTCCTATCACGGACTTGTCTATACAAAAGCGTTCGGCAAGGCTGCTTACATTACCAAGGCTACCACGCACCTGATGCGGGACCTGGGTTCGATCCAGAGCCCGCAGAACGCCTTCTACCTGAATCTCGGCCTGCAGACGCTGCATTTACGGGTGCCCCGCCACTGCGCGAGTGCGCTGGCCGTGGCCCAGTTCCTGGAACAGCATCCCGATGTGGCCTGGGTGAAATATCCCGGCCTGAAGGGAGACAAGGATTATGAAAGGGCCCGGAAATATCTTCCTGATGGCACCAGCGGCGTGCTCTGCCTTGGTCTCAAGGGAGGCCGGGACTTTGACAACCGCTTTATGGACGCCTTGCGGCTGGTCACGATCGAGACCCACGTGGCCGACTGCCACAGCTGCATCCTGCATCCCGCTTCGCATACGCACCGGCAGTTGAGCGATGCGCAGCTGCGGGCTGCGGGCATCGACCCGGGCCTGATGCGGCTGAGCATCGGCCTGGAAGATGCCGACGACTTGATCGAGGACCTGAAACAGGCGCTGGAGGCTGCCCATCGCGGATGATCCGGCACGAGCTCTTTCTCGACGACTTCGCTTTCGAAGCGGGAGGGCGGCTCGACCGGGTGAAGGTTGTGTACCATACTTCACCGGTACGGCGTGGCCGTGTCATCTGGATCTGCCACGCCCTGACGGCCAACAGCGATCCGGAGGACTGGTGGCCCGAGATGGTGGGGCCGGGCCTGTTCTTCGATCCGGAGCGCGATTTCATCGTCTGTGTCAATATGCTTGCCTCGCCGTATGGATCTTCTTGTCCGGCTTCGCTCAATCCTGTCACGTGTCGGCCATATTACTTTGATTTCCCGGCTGTTACGGTTCGCGATATGGTCGCGGCGATGGCTGCGGTCCGGCGCGAACTTGAGATTGAGCGGGTCGATTTGCTCGTTGGCAGTTCCATCGGCGGCTTTCAGGCTGTGGAATGGGCGGTCACTGAGCCGGATCTGTTTGAACGGGCAGCGTTCATCGCAACTTCGCCGCGTGTGTCGCCCTATCTGTCGGCCGGCATCGAAACGCAGCGGATGGCCCTGGAAGCGGATCCGTCGTTCCGCGAAGCAGCCAGCCTGTCGGGAGGAGAGGCCGGCTTGCGCTGTGCCCGTGCGCAGGCCCTGATTTCCTATCGGAGTTTTATCGGTTACGGTCTCAGGCAGGCCGAGCCGGACGACGATACGCTTTTCGCGACCCGGGCCGCTTCCTATGAACGTTATCAAGGCGAGAAGCTGGTCCGTCGCGGGTTCGATGCATATTCTTATTATTATCTTTGCAATGCCGTGGACAGCCACAATGTGGGTCGCGGCCGCGGCGGGGTAGCCGCGGCGCTGGGCCGCATCCGTGCCACCACCGTCGTTGCTTCGATCGATACCGACGGGATTTTCCCGCCTCAGGAGATCGAAAGCTGGGCTCCGTTCATTCACGGAGCCGTGTATAAACGTTTAACCTCGTCTTTCGGCCACGACGGCTTCCTGTTGGAGACGGGGCAATTGGAAGATCTGTTATGCAAGTTTTGAAATTCGGCGGCTCGTCCGTCGCCTCTCCCCAAAGAATCATCGAGATTGTCCGCACTTCGATCGAGCGCGACCGTACGATCCTGGTCTGTTCGGCTGTCAGCGGCTGCACCGACGCGCTGATCCGCCTCGGCCACCTGGCCTCCGAGCGCGATGAAAGCTATCTGACCGAACTCGACCGCCTTTACGGACGGCATCTGGAAATAATCGAGCAACTGCTGCCCGCCGACCGGAAAGCCACTGTCCGGGAGACTATCGACGGTCTCTTCGATTCGCTCCGGGGTATCCTTCACGGGGTCTTCCTGCTGGGAGAACTCAGCCCCACGAGCCTGGATGCGGTACAGAGCTATGGCGAATTGTTTTCGACGAAGATCCTCGCCGCCAAGTTCACTTCGCTCGGCATCCCGTGCAACTGGCTCGATGCCCGGAAGCTGATTACGACCGTCGGCGGGGTGGTGGATACCGTCCGGACTTATGCCGATGTGGCCGCGGCGGTGGAAAGCCAACCGCATACCTCGCTTTTCATCGTTCCTGGTTTTATCGCTTCCGACCAGCAGGGGAGAGTCACGACGCTCGGCCGCGGAGGCTCCGACTACACAGCCTCGCTATTTGCCGTCGGCGTGCATGCGCGACTGGTAGAAATATGGACCGACGTGCCGGGCATCATGACGTCCAATCCGAAGACGGTGCCGTCGGCCCGTACCATTCGCAATATCTCCTATCGTGCGGCGCAGGAGCTGTCGCATTTCGGTGCGAAGGTCATCTTCCCGCCGACCATCCAGCCGGTCATCAACGAGGGCATCCCGATCTATGTTAAGGACACCTTCGATCCGGATGACTCCGGAACGCTCGTAGAGAAGAATCCGCCGCGGCGGGAGGAGGCGCTGCTGGGCATAGCCAATTCCGACAAGATTGCCCTTATCTCGCTGGAAGGCAGCGGTATGGTCGGTATTCCCGGTTTCTCCTCGCGTCTGTTCGACGCGTTGACCCGTGCAGGCATCAACATCATCCTCATCACGCAGGCCTCTTCGGTCCATACGATGTGCATCGCCATCGCGGAGGCCGACGCGCCGGCTGCCAAACGGGCGGCGGACGGATGCTTCGCCTATGAGATTTCACTGGGCAGGCTCAAGCCGCTCAAGGTAGAGACCGGCTATTCGATCGTCTGCCTGGTGGGCGACGACATCCTGGGCCACAGCGGTGCGACGGGGCGGATGCTCGCAGCGCTGGGCGGCCGCGGCATTCCCGTTCGCGCCACGGCGCAAGGTTCTTCAGAGCGGAACATCTCGGTCATCGTCGCTTCCGACAAGGCCGACGAGGCCATCCGGGCCATCCACGGCGAGTTCTTCGACCGCTCGCCGCTCGAAGCGGTCAATCTGTTCATCGCCGGCTATGGCAAGGTAGGGAAGGCCCTGGTGAAGATGCTGCTCGAAAACCACGATACCATCGCCGAACGGACCGGTAAGGACGTCCGGATCTGCGGCCTGGCCAACAGACGCCGCTATCTGCTCGACACGGCGGGTATCAATCCCGCGTCGTTGGCCGAAGGTTCGACGGGATCGTTCTTCAACGCCTTGGCCGACCTGTCACTGTCAGGCTCTGTCTTCGTGGACTGCACGGCCAGTGAAGAGACGGGACTTCGTTATCCGCAGTTGTTCAAGGCGGGCTATGATGTGGTGGCCTGCAACAAGATCCCGTTCGCCGGTTCCTTCGACCGCTATGCGGCGCTCAAGTCCGCTGCTGTCCATGAACAGGTCGCTCTCCGGCATGAGACGACTGTCGGGGCCGCACTGCCCATCCTCTCGTCCCTCGAACGGATGGTTCTTTCGGGCGATGAACTGGTCAGCGTCGAAGCTGTTCTCTCGGGAACGCTCAATTATCTGTGCGACAAGTATGAAGGCCGTGATTTTGCGGTCCTCGTGGAAGAAGCCCGGCAGAAGGGCTACACCGAGCCCGACCCCTCGGTCGACCTGGGCGGCCGCGACGTTCTGCGCAAGACCTTGATCCTGGCCCGCGTGGCCGGCATTCCGTTGGAAGAAACCGACGTCCGTCTGGAACCGTTTCCCGAAGAGGAAGCCCTGGCTGTTGCCTACGCCGAGGCCGTCGCTTCCGGCCGGCGGCTCCGTTACGTCGCCGCCCTCCGCCGTGTCACTCCGGACGCTATCCCTTCAGCCGAGGAGGTCGGCGGGGCTGCCCGTTGGTGTGCTACCGTCGGTTTGCAGGCAGTCGGTCCCGACAGTCCGCTCTACACACTCGAGGGTACCGACAACTGCGCCGTCATCACGACGGCCGACTACCCGTCGCCGCTGGTAATCCGCGGCGCCGGCGCCGGCCCCCGCCAAACCGCCGCCGGTCTCCTGCTCGACATCCTTTCACGCTGATCGCCGTCTTTTTCCAACAACCCCAATCGATATCAAACCAACCAACCCAACCCCAACCCAGACCCAACCCCAGCCTCAGCCCCCTTGCGCTGCAATGTACGCATCAGTCAATCAGCCGTTTATGCAAGTTGATCCCCTCTCTGCGAAGGGGGATCAACTTGCGGAAGTCGCTGATTATCAAATGCGTCCGTTGCAGCGAAAGAGGGAGGAAGGCAGGGCAGGGCGGGGCGGGGCATGAATGATTGACCTATGATAGTAGCTGTAGTGGGAGCCACCGGACTGGTGGGAACCCGAATGATCCAAGTCCTCGAAGAGAGGCAGTTTCCCGTTGATGAACTGATTCCCGTCGCTTCGGAGCGGTCGGTCGGAAAGACCGTCGTTTTCCGTGGCAAACCCTACACTGTCGTCAGTGCCGACGAGGCCATCGCCCGGCGGCCGGCGCTGGCGATCTTCTCCGCCGGCGCCGCGGCTTCGCGGGAGCTGGCGCCCCGCTTCGCCGCCGCCGGCTGCCGCGTCGTCGACAACTCCTCCTGCTGGCGGATGGATCCGGACAAGAAGCTCGTGGTTCCCGAGATCAACGCAGACGTGCTGACGGCCGACGACTGGATCATCGCCAATCCCAACTGTTCCACCATCCAGATGCTGCTCCCGCTGGCGCCGCTGCATCATGCCTATACCCTCAAGCGTATCGTCGTTTCGACCTATCAGAGCATCACCGGCACAGGCCAGAAGGCTGTGGTCCAGATGGCGGCCGAGCGGGAAGGGAAGGCCTGGGGCGAATACCCCGCCGTGTATCCGTATCCCATCGACCGGAACATCCTGCCGCACATCGACAGTTTTCTCGACAACGGTTACACGAAAGAGGAGATGAAGATGGTCAACGAGACGCACAAGATCCTCCGCGATGACCGTATCGGCGTGAGTGCCACCACCGTGCGGGTGCCGGTGCGCGGCGGCCACAGCGAATCGGTGAATCTCGAGTTTGAAAAGCCGTTCGACCTGGCCGATGTCCGTCGTATCCTGGAAAACACGCCCGGCGTCGTCGTACAGGACGACCCGGCCCACAACCTCTATCCGATGCCGATTTACGCCGAGGGCCGCGATGAGGTCTTCGTCGGCCGCCTCCGCCGCGACTTCTCCGTTCCCAGTGGCCTGAACCTGTGGTGCGTGTCCGACAATCTGCGCAAGGGTGCGGCCACGAACGCTGTACAAATTGCTGAAATCCTGCTCCAGAAAGGTCTGCTGTAATCTGTTTTTTGTATCTTAGCGGATTAAACAGACAGTATGACCGATCCCGTTTATTCCGCTGCAAAAGACAGGTACCAGCAGATGCCGTACCGCCGCTGCGGCCGCTCCGGCGTCCTCCTGCCCGCCCTCTCACTCGGGCTATGGCAAAATTTCGGCTCCCGCAAGCCGTTCTGCGAAGCGGAAGCGATGGCGCATTTCGCTTTTGACAAGGGAATCTGCCATTTCGACCTGGCCAACAACTACGGTCCGGAATATGGCACGGCAGAAGAGAACTTTGGCCGCCTGATGGCCGGCTCTCTGCGTCCCTATCGTGACGAGCTCTTCATCAGCACGAAGGCCGGCTGGGATATGTGGCCGGGCCCCTACGGCAACTGGGGCTCCCGCAAGTATCTGATGGCCAGTCTCGACCAAAGTCTCAAAAGGATGAATCTCGACTACGTCGACGTTTTCTATTCCCACCGCTGGGACCCGGAAACGCCGCTGGAAGAGACGATGCAGGCCTTGGTCGATATCGTGCGGCAAGGCAAGGCATTGTATGTCGGGCTGTCGCGTTATCCGGCGCAACAGGCCGCTGCAGCATACCGCTATCTTGCAGCGCACGACGTACCCTGTCTGCTGTATCAAGACCGGTACAATCTGGTTGACAGGAATCCCGACCAGACGGGGCTGATCGACCAGGCCAAAGAAAACGGAACGGGCTTCATCTCGTTCTCCCCTCTGCAGCAGGGTCTTCTCACCAACCGCTACCTGAACGGCATTCCCGACGATTCCAGAATGGCGGCAGGAACAACCTCGCTGAAACCTTCGTTGCTGACCGAAGAGATGCTCGCCTCGCTGCGCGGCCTCGACGCCATCGCCCGCCGACGCGGGCAGAGCCTTGCCCAGATGGCGCTCGCCTGGCTGCTCCATGATGAAAGGGTAACCTCCGTCATCGTCGGTGCAAGTTCCGTGGCTCAATTGCAGGACACGGTCAAAGCGACGGAAAACACCAGCTTCACTGACGAGGAACTGCGGGAGATCGATTGTATCATGATCCATCCCGATAATATCTGATGATGCCGGTTACGAAGGACAGCCTGCTGAACGACATTCGCTGCGGAGCGCCGCTGTCGATCGAACAGCGCGTACGCTTGACGCTGCTTCTCAGCGGTCCGGCCATCCTCGCGCAGCTGGCCTCCGTCCTGCTGCAGTTCATCGACGCTTCGATGGTGGGCAGCCTCGGAGCCGGTCCTTCGGCTTCGATCGGGCTGGTCTCTACGAGCACCTGGCTCTGCAACGGGTTCTGTATCGCGCTGGCGCAGGGATTTTCCGTACAGGTGGCCCATCGCATCGGGGCCAGCGACATGGCCGGAGCCCGGCAGGTGCTCCGCCAGGGTCTTGTCGTCGTCGCGCTGTTTTCGGTCTGCCTTTCCTTGATTGCCATGGGTATCTCAGGCCCGCTGCCCCACTGGCTGGGCGGCGAAGAGGCCATCCGGGCGGACGGATCGGCCTATTTCAGGATCTATGCGCTCTTCCTGCCGATGATGCAGTTGGGCTTTTTCGCCAGCACCATGCTGCAATGCAGCGGCGAGATGAAACTGCCCAGCCTGCTGAACATCGGGATGTGCGTGCTCGACGTCATTTTCAACTTCCTGCTGATTTTCCCGACACGCGAGGTCCGGGTCTTCGGTTCATCGATGACCCTGCCGGGCGCGGGTATGGGTGTGCGCGGAGCCGCGCTGGGAACCGGTCTGGCGGAAGCTGTCATGGCCTGTCTGATCTTGTATTTCCTGCTGGTCCGCAATAAAGATCTGGCGATCGCGCATGAGCGCGGGTCATTCCGGCCTACCCGCGAGTGCCTGCGAAGGGCGTTCGGCATTACCGGCCCGATGTGGCTGCAGAACCTCGTGATGCGGGGTGCTTACGTGATGAGTACGCTCATCGTTGCCCCGCTGGGTGCCGTTTCCATCGCCGCCAACTCTTTTGCCATCATTGCGGAAAGTTTCTGCTATATGCCGGGCTACGGTATGGGAGACGCGGCCACTACGCTGGTAGGGCAGAGCCTGGGAGCCAGGCGCAAGGACTTGGCCCGGGGCTTCGCAAGAGTGACGCTGGCCCTGGGCGTGGGGATGATGGTGGCGCTGGCCATCGCCATGTTCTTCCTGGCAGAGCCCATCATGCGCCTGCTGAGCGTCGATCCCGACGTCGTGGCGCTGGGAGCCCGCTGCCTTCGCCTGGAAGCCTTCGCCGAAGCGGGCTACGCCACGGCCATCGTCGCCAACGGCGCCTGCGTGGGTGCCGGAGATACGAAAGTCCCGGCTGCGATGAACCTGATCAGCGTCTGGATCGTCCGCATCGGCCTGGCGCTTGTACTTACGCCACGCCTGGGCCTGATAGGCTATTGGATTGCCATGTGCGTCGAGCTGAACGTGCGCGGCGCCTTCTACCTGATCCGGGTCAGCGGACAGCGCTGGATGGGTCACAATTTGGTAAACAACACAGACTCAATATATGAAAACGATTAAGAATCAAGAATTCGGCGGCGAGCGACCCCTGTTCGAGGTCCACGGCGCCCGTCTGGAGAACATCACCATCGTCGATGGCGAATCGGGTATCAAGCATTGCAGTGACATCGAGGCCGACGGCTGCCGTTTCTACGGCAAATATCCCTGGTGGCACGTCGACCGCTGCCTGATTACGAACTGCTACTTTGCGCCGGGTTCGCGTTCGGCCATCTGGTACACGAACGACCTGGAGATGCGCGACTGCACGATCGACGGACCCAAATTCTTCCGCGAGATGCGGAATGTCCGGCTCGAACGCGTGGTGATCAACGATGCCGACGAGACCTTCTGGAAAGTCGACGGCCTGAAAATCAAGGACGTGGAGCTGCACGGCGGAACCTATCCCTTTATGTTCTCGCGCAATATCGAGGTGGACGGACTGGTGAGCGACGCCAAGTATGTGTTCCAGTACTGCCAGAATGTAGTCGTCCGCAATGCGAAGATTACGACCAAGGATTCTTTCTGGGAGTGTGAGAACGTGACCATCTATGATTCCGAGCTGGACGGGGAATATCTTGCCTGGCATTCGAAGAACGTGCGGCTGGTGAACTGCAAATTGAGCGGCGAGCAGCTGCTTTGCTATGCGAAGGACCTCGTTTTGGAGAATTGTACGTTCGACGCCGCCTGCGACCGCATGTTCGAATACTCGACCGTTCAGGCCGACATCCGGGGCCACGTGGAGAATATCAAGAATCCGACGTCCGGTCATATCGTGGCCGACAGCATCGGCAGCGTGACGATCGACGAGAATATCCGCCAGCCCGCAGACTGCGTGATCGAGGTTCGCAAATGAAAGCCCGGTTCGACTTCGAAACGCCCGTCAACCGGCGCGACAGCGGCAGCTACAAGTGGGACGCCGATCTCCCGGAAGGTGTGGTTCTGACGCCGGCGCAGCGCGAACGCGTCATCCCGCTCTGGGTGGCGGACATGGATTTCCAGGCTGCGCCCTGTATCCTCGACGCGCTGCGCCGCCGGGTAGAGCACGGTGTGTTCGGCTACACGCGCGTGCCCGATTCCTATTATGATGCAGTCATCCGCTGGTTCGGGCAGCGGCACGGCCTTGCCCTGAAGCGCGACTGGATTCAGTACACGACCGGCGTGGTGCCGGCGCTGTCGGCCGTCATCAAAGCGCTGGCCAGGCCCGGCGAGGGCGTCATCGTCCAGACACCCGTCTATAATTGTTTCTTCTCCTCCATCCGCAACAACGAATGCCGGATCGTAGCTTCGCCGCTGCTTCGCCGCGATCTGCCTGACGGCGCTTTTACCTATGAGATGGATTATGAAGGACTGGAAGCGGCCTGTGCCGATCCCTCGAACCGCATCCTGCTGCTGTGCAACCCGCACAACCCGGCCGGCCGCCGCTGGCGGGCGGAAGAACTCCGCCTTGCCGGCGAGATTGCCTTCCGTCACGGCGTCGTCGTGGTCTCCGACGAAATCCACTGCGAGATCGTACAGCCCGGAACGGCCTACGTGCCGTTCGCGGCGCTGGGCGAATCCTTCCTGCACGGTTCGGTGACGCTTTGTTCTCCTTCCAAGAGTTTCAACACAGCGGGCCTGCAGATCGCCAACATCATCACTGACCGCCCCGATTGGCGGGAGAAAATCGACAAGGCCATCAATATCAACGAAATATGTGATGTCAATCCTTTCGGCCCCGTCGCGGCGGAAGCAGCGTACTCGGATGAAGGCGCCTGCTGGCTCGAGGCGCTGGACGAAGTCATCTGGCACAACTATGAGACGCTCCGCGCTCAGTTCCGAAGTGCGCTGCCGGAGTTCCCGGTTGCCGCTCTGGAAGCAACCTATCTGGCCTGGATCGATACCTCGGTCCTGCCGCTTCCCTCGGAGCAGATAGAAGCCGAATTGCTTCAGGGTGAACAGGTCTGGATCAATGCCGGCAGTATGTACGGCGCCGACGGCTTCATCCGCATCAATCTGGCCTGTCCTTCCGCCCGCCTGCAGGAAGGACTGGACCGCATCGTAACCGGTCTGCAGCGGCTGCTGCGGGCCTGATTTTGACTTGACTATGAAAAAGAAAACCATCCTTCGCATCTTATTGGCGGTCCTGCTGGCCGCCATCCTGGGCGGCTGTGTCTATCTGAACAGCCTGATGCCCATCATCACGGGCTACGCGGCCAAGAACCTGGCATCCGACGTTTTCGTCTCCGGCCGGGAACCAGCCGACGTGGAGGCACTCGACCTGAACTTCTCCTTCATCAAGTTTACCCGCAACAAGGTGGATTTTGAGAACCATACGGTGACAAGCCGTTTCCTCTGGAGCAAGTCGCAGGCGCTTTACCGCGAGGGTTATGGCGTGACGCTGCTCCGCGGGAAGAATGCCCTGGCCAGGCTGCAGGCGCAAAAGTATCCGGATGTGGTCAATATCCCCGGGCCTGAGACGCTGCTTCCCGGCGATTCGGCGCTTACGGCCCGGCTGGCACCCATCGCCAAGGCATTGGTCGACGACCACGCCTACAATGGTACCCCTTTCGCTTTCATCGTCGTCCATCAGGATGGCGTCGTGGCCGAGCGGTATCGCGAGGGCATCACCGCCGATACCCGGCTCCTGAGCTGGAGCATGGGCAAGAGTTTCACCAATGCACTCGTGGGTATCATGGCTGGCGACGGTCTGGTGGATATCCATGCCCCGATGGACATCCCCGAGTGGCAGGGTGACGGCAGGGCCGCGATCACGCTCAGCGACCTGATGCAGATGCAGAGCGGCTTGGAATGGAACGAAAACTACGGCACCCGTTCCGACGTGAACCTCATGCTGCACCGGGAGGAGGATATGGGCCTGTTCGCCCTGTCGAAGCCCCTGATGGCCAAGCCCGGCACCCACTGGTACTATTCGAGCGGCAGCACCAACATCATCATGCGCTATCTTCGCGGCCGATTCGCCTCGGAAGAGGAATTCCTTCAATATATCCACGAGCGTCTCTTCGATCCGCTGGGTATCGACAATCCCTGCTTCGAACCTGATATGAGCGGAACGCCGGTTGGCTCGTCCTATCTGTACGCCACCGCGCGTGACTTCGCCCGTCTGGGTCATATGTACCTTCACGACGGTTGTGTCGGAGAAGAACGGCTCCTTCCGGAGCATTGGGTGGAATACACAACCACCCCGGCTTCCGACAGCAAGGGCGGTTACGGGGCCTGTTTCTGGCTGAACCGCGGCAAGACCTATCCTTCCGCGCCGGAAGACATGTATTCCTGCCAGGGGCACGACGGGCAGATGATTTTCATCATCCCCTCCAAGGAACTGGTAGTGGTCGTGCTGGGCTACTCTCCGAAACCCGACCGCGTGATCGAGTTCGACAGACTCCTCAGCGACATCATCGACCAGACCGGGAATCCGCAAAAATAAATAAGGGGAACGTCCGGATTCTTTGTATATTTATCAGAATCTCCTGAAAACAATAACAAATCGATAACAGATGAGATATTTCAGACTCCTGCTTCTTTCCCTGCTGCTGGCGGTACCTGCATTCGCACAGATGCAGCCCGTCTCCTGGAAGGCCGAAGCCGTCCAGGTGGAAGGCAACACCTATGAAATCCGCGCAACCGGTACGATTGCCGGTGCCTGGCACATCTACGACCTGACCGACTATGGCTCCAGCGGCCCCAACGGCACGGTCTTCACGGTCGATGCCGGCGACAAGGTCAAACTCATCGGCGACCCGTACATTTCCTCGGAAGTGCACAAGGGCTTCGACGATGTGTTCGGCATCGAGATCGGCACGTGCGGCAGTCCGGTGGTCATCTGCCAGAAGGTGGAACTGCTGCAAGGCAATGAAGTATCTGTCCCCGTGACGGTGGAATGGCAGGCCTGCAACGACGAGAACTGCATCCCCCCGGACGATTTTTCGGTGAATGTGACCCTGCCGGGCGGTGAGGGCCTGCCTGTCCTCGCACCGGCTGAGCCTGAAGTCGATCCGAATGCGACCGCGCCCGGGGAAGGCAAGTCCATCTGGGGCCTGATCCTCGAGGCGATCGCCTGGGGCTTCGTGGCGCTCCTGACGCCCTGCGTGTTCCCGATGATCCCGATGACGGTGAGCTTCTTCCTGAAGCAGAACCAGGCCGTGGAAGGGGAGGAGAAGAAGAAAGGACGCGGCAAATGGCTCGCCTCGATTTTCGGTCTCTCGATCGTCGCGCTTTACACCATCCCCATCGCCGTCATCATCCTGATCACGTACTTCGCCGGCGGTGAAGCCGTGACGGCCGACATCTTCAACTGGCTGGCTACACACTGGCTCCCGAATATCATCTTCTTCCTGATTTTCATGATCTTCGCGGCATCGTTCTTCGGCGCTTTCGAAATCACCCTTCCGAGTTCCTGGCTCAACAAGTCGGACGCCAAGTCCAACAAGGGCGGCCTGGCCGGCGTGTTCTTCGTGGCGCTGACTCTCGTGCTGGTTTCGTTCTCCTGCACGGGCCCGATCGTAGGCTCGGTGCTTATCAAGAGTACGCAGGGACAGTTCTGGGAGCCGATCATCACGATGCTGGCCTTCTCGGTCGCCTTCGCCCTGCCGTTCACGCTCCTGGCCTTCGCCCCCTCGCTCCTGGACAAACTCCCGAAGAGCGGCGGCTGGCTCAACAGCGTGAAAGTGGTGCTCGGCTTCGTCGAGGTAGCGCTCGGCTTCAAGTTCCTGAGCGTCGCCGACCAGACCTATCACTGGGGCCTGCTTGACCGCGAGGTCTATCTGGCCATCTGGATCGTGGTCTTCACCCTGCTCGGCCTCTATCTGCTGGGCAAGATCCGCTTCGCCTACGACTCGCCGGTGCAGCACCTGAGCGTGTTCCGCCTGATCCTGGTCATCGTGGTCTTTTCTTTCGTGGTCTATATGATTCCGGGTATGTGGGGTGCGCCGCTCAAGGCCCTCTCGGGCTATCTTCCGCCCATCACTACGCAGGATTTCGTGCTTGACCCGGCGCAGCACGGAGGAGGAGGTACGACTTATGTGGTCGGCCAGCCCCAGGAAGATGAGAATGGGATTCCGACCCATCGCAAATACGCCGACTTCCTCCATATGCCTTACGATATCCCCGCCTTCTTCGACTATGAAGAAGCCCGCGCCTATGCCGCCAAGGTCGGCAAGCCCATGCTGCTCGACTTTACGGGCCACGGCTGCGTGAACTGCCGGGAGATGGAATCACGCGTCTGGAGCGATCCCCGCGTCCTGAAGATGATGAAGAACGACTATGTGGTCTGCTCGCTCTACGGCGACGACAAGAAAGTGCTCGACCAGAAGGACTGGGTTACGACCGAAGACGGTAAGGTCCTCAAGAGCCTGGGCAAGATCAACTCCTACTTCATGATGAAACGCTATCACGTGAATGCCCAGCCTTATTACGTGATCCTCGATCCGGTGACGGAAAAGAACAAGGTGCCGGCCCGCAGCTACAACCTCGACGTGGATGAATATGTGGCCTTCCTGGAAAAGGGACTGGAATAATATTTGTAAGCTAAAGTCCTCGTTATGAAAAAGTTTATCCTCTCCTGCATTTTGCTTGCCGGCATTTCGACGGCAATCAGCGCCCAGGGCATCGCAGAAGGTGCCAAGGCTCCCGATTTCTCCGCCAAGAAGGTGGATGGTACGACGTTCACGCTTTCCTCGCTCCAGGGAAAATATGTGGTGATCGATTTCTGGGGCAGCTGGTGCAAATGGTGCATCAAGGGATTCCCCGATATGAAGACGGCCTATGCCAAGCATAAGGGGAAAGTCGAATTCGTCGGCATCGCCTGCCGCGATACGGAAGAAAAGTGGAAAGCCGCTACCGCGAAGTATGAACTTCCGTGGATCAGTGTGCTGAACCCCGCTGACAACGATCTGGTACAGGTCTATCAGGTGAAGGGCTTCCCCACGAAGATCGTCGTCGACCCCAAGGGCAACATCGCCAAGATCATCCTCGGCGAGGATCCGGCCTTCTACACTTATCTGGACAGTGTTTTGGATTAGTTAAATAATAATTGGTTATTAGGGAATGCGGGGCCCACGCGAGATGCGTCGGCCTCGTTTTTTTTTGAGGGGAGACTGCAGGAAATCTGTAGTATTGGGTAGAAAACTATTCATCTCAATAAACTACAACCTATGTCAGTCAAACACTTCTTCAAAGGGATGTTCCTCGTGCTGGCGCTGGTACTGGTCTCTGCCCAGACAGTTTCCGCACAGAACATCACGCTGAACTTCGACAGGACGCCGCTCAAGACCGTCCTGAATGAGATCCAGAAGCAGGTGGACTACACGTTTGTCTACAACGACCAGCAGGTCGGTGCCGACAAACCGGTCACCATCCACGTCCAGAATGCCGGCCTGACCGCCGTTCTCGACCAGATGCTCCATCCGCTGAACATCAACTACAAGATTCTCGATCGTCAGATCGCCCTTTCGCCGGCCGCCACGACGGCCCAGCAGCAGGGCCAGGCCGGACGCGGGGGCGCCATCGTGCTCAAAGGCCGCATTACCGACCAGGACGGCATGCCGGTCGCCGGCGCCGCGGTCCAGAACGTCACCGAGAAAACCTACGCCATCACCGATGTCAACGGCAACTATACGCTGGCGGTCAAGAACCCGCGCAACAGTACCATCGAGGTGACCTTCCTCGGTATGGACACGGTTACCGAGCCGCTCAATGGCCGCAGCAATTTCGACGTGCAGATGACCTACAGCCGCATGTTCATCGAAGGTGCGGTGGTGACCGGTTATCAGGAAATCCAGCAGAAGAAGGTGACGGGCGCCATCGCCACGGTCAATTCCAAGACCATCGAAGAGCGTTACACACCGAGCCTGATGCAGAACCTTGAAGGCCGCGTGGCCGGTCTTTCGACCTACGGCGGCAAGCTCACCATCCGTGGTGTCAGCTCCATGTACGCCGAGGCCAACCCGCTGCTCGTGGTGGACGGTCTGCCGATGGAAGGTTCCATCGACGACCTGAACCCCTATGACATCGAGAGCGTCAACGTGCTGAAGGATGCGGCCGCCGCGGCTATCTACGGTGCCCGCGCTTCCAACGGTATCATCGTCATCACGACCAAGAGCGCCCGCGAGAAAGGCAAGATCGACGTGGACTTCTCGTCGAACGTGACGGTGTACGACAAGTATAATATGGACTATGCTTCGAATTTCTATATGAATGCCGAGCAGCAGATCGCCGTAGAAAAGAAGTATGACTACTGGTATTTCTTCGAACGCGAGGATGCAGCCCAGAACATCGCTTCGTATGAGACCAGCCTGCAGTCGGGTTCCGGATATCTCTCTCCCATTGAATATGCCTATTATAAATGGGCCAAGGGTGAGGGTTCGCAGTCTGAAATCGATGCCCTTTGCAGCCGTCTGGCCAAGAACAATTTCGCGCAGGAGTATGCCGATGCGGTTTATCGCCGCCAGGTCCTGCAGCAGTATAACCTCGCCATTCGCAGCCGGAGCGACCGTTTCCAGAGCAACTTCGTGGTCAACTGGAAGCACGACAACGCCGGTACCATCAATACCTTCGACCGCCAGATGCAGATCAGCTACAAGGGCTCCTATGACGTGGCCAAGTGGCTGACCGCGACCGTAGCGGTCAACGGCATCTACGGCAATTCTCGTTTCTGCGGCCAGCTGGCCGGGCGATATGGCACTGAAACCTATGACTACAACGGTTTCAGCAGTCCCTGGATGTATCCTGCCTACGAGAGTCTTTACAATGACGATGGAACACCCGCCTTGCTCTATACCTGGTACAACGGCAACCAGTACCGCGACAACACCGAAGGCGGCTATTTCAAGGAGGTCGGCATCAACCTGATCGATGAGTTTTACAACAATACGGTCAACACCAAGCGGCAGTACATGCGCTACCACGGCGACCTGCTCTTCAAGGTTTTCAAGGGGCTGACCGCCAACGTACAGTTTGTCTACGAGACGGACCACCGCACTACCGACTGGTTCGCTACGCAGGAAAGCCACGCGGCCAAGACGATGTACAATGCCTATACCGATGTGGACGCGTACGGAAACGTGACGCATCTCACACCGGCGACCGGCGGCATCAAGTCGTCCAAGAATCAGGACGGACGCTATTGGACTGCCCGCGGCCAGCTCAACTATGCCAACACCTTCGGCAAGCACGAGATCGTGGCTCTGGCCGGTCTCGAATTCCGCGAAACGCTCTTTGCCGGAACGCGTGCCCTGATGCTCGGTTATGACGACCAGCTCCAGAACGCCTCCACGCAGACCATCGATTTCGCCTCCATCAGCCAGATGCGCTACAGCAACACCTATATGGCCATCGGCGGCGGATTCCCGGCCAACCAGTTCGTGTATGACCCGTATATCTCCGGGAACATGGCGCCGGTTGTGGAGCAGCATCACCGCTATGCTTCCGGCTACGCGAACTTTACCTATACGTATGACGAGAAATACAACCTCTTCGGCTCCTTCCGCAAGGACTACGCCGACGTCTATGGCCTGAACGTGAAACTCCGTGGCCGTCCGCTCTGGAGCGCCGGCGTGGCCTGGAACATCAACAACGAGGATTTTCTCAAGGGCGTAAACTGGATCAATGCCCTGAAACTTCGCTTCAGCTACGGTGTCACGGGTAACATCTACCAGGGAGCCACCAGCTATATGACTGCTACCAGCACGGGCCTGAATACCTCTACGAATCAGCCGTATGGCGAGATCGAGAGCCCGGCCAACCCGAACCTCAAGTGGGAGCGTACGCTGACCACCAATGTCGGTCTCGACTACTCCTTCGTGGAAAACCGTTTCCGCGGTTCCCTCGACTACTACCGCAAGGTCGGCAAGGACCTCTTCTCCTACAAGACCCTCGATCCGACCACCGGTTTCACCTCGATGTTCATGAATGTGGCCGATATGGAGAACCACGGTGTGGAACTCACCTTCACGGGCGACTGGATCCGTGAACGCCGCCGCAGCGATTTCGGCTGGAGCAGCACGCTGACCTTTGCCGTCAACAAGAACAAAATCACCAATGTGGAGAACCCCTCCGCGCTTGCCTATCAGATGCAGAGCAATCCGTATGTGGTAGGATATCCGACCAGCGCCCTGTGGAGCTATCGCTTTGCCGGCATCAGCGACATGGAAGGTGAAGAAGGCCAGACGCTGTGGTATACCGGAACGAATCCGGAAAAATGGTATACCGATGAGGACCGGAAGTCCCACGGTGCCTCTGGTGCCGGCAAGGATGCCTTGGTTTATTCCGGTCAGTCTGAACCTGTCGTCATCGCCGGCCTTGACAACCGCTTCACCTGGAATGGCCTGAGTCTGAACATCCTGATGGCATACTATGGCGGCCATAAGATGCGTGCCCTGGCCGAGGTTGAGACTTTCGGCGTCGGAAGCGGCGCCGCACTGCAGAGCTATTTCCTCAATGGCTGGACACCGGAGCACAGGACCGAGACCCCCGGTATCGGCCGCTATGCGTCCAACTCACTTGGATCAGAGCCGCGTTACAGCGACATCTCGGTTCGCAGTGCCGCATTCCTGAAGATCCGCAATATCGTCCTCGGGTATGAGCTCCCTGAAAACTGGGCTCGCAAAATCGGTGCTTCCCGCGTGAACCTGCAGTTCCAGGTCGACAACCTGCCCGCCGTCTGGACGGCCTTCCGTCCCGGCAGGGAGATGTCGTACTATGACAAGGGTCTCCGCTTCGATCCCGAAACCCTCGGCATCCCGATGCGCAGTTCCTATATCTTCGGTCTTCACATCAATTTCTAAGACATCACAGCTATGAAAAAGATATTTGTTTTCCTGACCGCTTGCCTCCTGCTGGCTTCCTGTGCCGAGTTCACCGAACTGCAGCCCAAAGGCAAGAACCTGCTTTCTACGACCGATGAACTGGAACTGCTGCTCAATTATGAATTCGGCGGCATCAACAGTGACTTCAGGCGTATGACCGGCGACATGATCAGCTATGCCAATGTCGGCAATGAACTTTCTGCGCCATCCCCTTCCCGCTATACGATCATGTTGACCTGGGACCAGTCCAAGGTAGAGAAATTCAATGACTTGACTTCCAGCGACTATGACTATTCCGAACTCTTCGGCTTCGTGGGCCGCATCGCCAACCCGATCCTGAGCCTGACTGACGATGCTTCCGGCGACGAGGCAAAGAAGAAACAGCTGAAAGCGGAGGCCTATACTCTTCGCGCCTATTCGGAGTTCCTGCTGGTCAACAAGTTCGCTCCAGCCTACAATCCTTCTACTGCCGCGAATACCCCGGGTGTCCCGTATCTGATGGAAGACTGGGACATTGCCAATCCTACCGAGCAATGGACCGTCGGTCAGGTATATGATCAGATTGTCGCCGACTGCGACGCTGCCATTGCCTTGAACGCCCTGCCCAAGAACAACATCAACCTGATGCGCTTCAATGCGGCTTGTCCGTATGTTATCAAAGCGCTTGCCCTGATGTGCATGCAGAAGTTCGATGAAGCGGAAAGTGCCGCAAAGTCCGCACTTGCCATCAACGGGAAAGTCACCAACTATCTGGACGAGGCGCATACTGTCCTCACGACGGGTTATATGATCGGTGGACAGTACCCTTCCATCTATCTGCCCAAGCTTCAGTTGGAAGAAGACTATTTCCACACGTATGACCTGATTTTCTATGAAGGCATATCTCAGGAAGCGCTGGACCGTTTCGAAGCAGGGCATGCTATTCCGAACCGTATCGCCAGCTTTGATATGGCCTACGACTATCTGATGCCGACCTGGTCGCTGTTGGCCGGCGTCCCCAGCCTGTTTACCTATGACCTGAGCTCCAGTTGGAATACCTATGGCCTGAAGACCACCCAGATGTATCTTGTCCTGGCTGAGTGTGCCATTCGGAAGGGCAACTTCGACGAGGCTATGAAAAATCTGGATGTCATCCGTGTGAACCGCATCGACCCTGCCGTTTACGCGCCGCTGCAGGGTGCTGTCAGTAACAAGGCCGACGCCATTGCTTACCTGAAAAAGACCGCCCACGGCGAAGGCATCTTCTGCCCGTGGAACTTCATCAACCGCAAGCGCTGGAATCAGCTCGACGATATGAAGGAAACCTTCAGCCGCGACCTGCTGGGAACCACCTACACCCTCGCTCCCGACTCGAAGATGTGGATCTTCCCGTTCCCGAAGAATGCGATAAACAACAACGAGAACCTGAAACAAAACAATCTGTAGGATGAAAAGAATACTTCTTTCCCTTATCGCTCTCTGCTTCGTTCTGGGCCTCAATGCCCAGAAGAAGCAGAACGTGAGCGTGCTCTATGTCTATGGATCCGCCGACCTGGAGACGGCCGGTGTCGAGATCAAGCCCGCTCCGGAAGTGCTGGCGGCGAGCGTGGCTGCACGTACCGCTTCGTTTGAAAAATTCCTCAAAAAGAATTTCAAGACCGTCAAGGCCGTGGATGCCAAGGATTACCACTGGTCGATGTCGAATGCTTACGATGTGACTGTCCTCGACGGCATGCCGAAACCCATTGCACCGGGTATCTACGAGACCGATGACCGCGGATATTACACGCGTTACGAGCGGCCTCAGTATTTTCCGCTGAACTTCGACCGCCCCATCATCACCATCGCCAATTTCGGTGAGGATATGGGCCGCCGCATCGGCACGAAGAACGACTGGTACTGCCTCTGCCTGGAAGACAAGGCGCACCACTGGAACGCCACACATCCCATTTTCCAGGGCCCGGTGCCTGTGAAGTTCGAAGCCAGGATGGAGCCCACACCGGCCCCGGCCCTTGAAGTAGCTGCGCTGATGGGAGAGACCCTGCCTGCCGAGACCCTGATGTTCCAGATGCAGACCGTCAATTATGAGACGCAGCGCGATTACCGCATCGGTATGGTGTCCCGTCCGGGCGGCTATCTCGATTCGCCCGAAGCCGAGGTCATCAGCAGCGGCAAATGTGCCAAGAGCATCGACGCCGTCGCCCTCGGCCGCCACGCCAACTGGTTCACCTGGGGCTTCTCGGCTTCGCCGGCCTATATGACCGATGCCGCCAAGGCGCTCTTCGTCAACACCATCGTCTATATGAAGCAGTTCGCCGGCCAACATCCCATCGCCCACAAGTTCAACGACGGCGTGGCCACGCGCGACCACATCGGTATGATGGCGAATATGTGGACCCGCAGTTCCTGGGAGAGCTACAACGCGTCGAACATGGATTTCAACCGGGTGGTCGACAGCCTCAAAGCTGTAATCAAAGAGCAGCGTGCCCGCGGGGAGGAGGTCGATCCCAATATGGCCATCTACGAGAATTTCCCCGAGCAAAAACTCATCACGTACAGGGAATACCTGATGCAACAGGACCGTGGCCGCGGCCTTTACAAGGTGTTCGGCACCGATGAAAAGGCGTATGCCGACTATTATACCAAGAACTACGGCTGGTTCTGGTGCCCGGACGAGGGTTATGACCTGGTGATCGATGACGAGGTCCGCTATCTGGGCATCGCCAACAACGACGTCAAGCTGCTCGACAAGTGCATCACGATGCTCGAGAACGACGATCCCGAGAAAGACATTGCCGAGACCGTGCTGAAGCGCTACACGCTCTGCCGCTTTGCGACGCCTGCCGAGTGGCGCAACTGGTTCAACACCTACCGCGATAAACTCTTCTTCACCGAAAGCGGCGGCTTCAAGTGGCTGGTGAACACCTTCGAGGATGTGCCGGGCAACGACTACAACGTGTATCTGCAGGAGAAGGAGGAAGCCTATATGGCCGCCAAACTGGCCGGGAACCGTCCGGGCGCCGCGCCTGCCGACCTGACGGATGAACGTAATCCTGTCTATCTCAATGTTCAGGTGGTGAACAACGGCCGCGGAAACGGCGACAAGAAAGACATCGTCGTCTTCCAGAAAATCCATCCGGGCTACCACACCTACGCCGTGGTGCCGGCCGATGAGGTCTTTGTGGTGACCGAGGTCGAGATCACGCTGCCCGAGGGCTGGCAGAAGGAAGGCCCGCTCTATCTGCCCGCCGCCAGCTTGCTCGACGCTTCCGGCACGACCGTCTATCGCGGTGTCGGCGAATTCCGCCAGACCGTCTCCGGCCAGGGAGAAGGCGAAGCCATCGTCAAGATCACCTACCAGTGCTGCAACAGCAACACCTGCCTGGTACCAGAAACGAAAACATTTACCGTTAAATTGTAAACAATGAAAAAGATACTTGTGTTTATCCTCGGTCTGGCCGCCCTGTGCGCCTGCACGAAAGAGCAACCGGGCTATGTCATCAATGGACAGGCCGGCGACCTCAACGGCAAGGCTGAGCTTGCCTATGAACTTCCCGACGGGACGCAGTTTACCGACGAAGCGGCCCTTTCCGCCGGCAAGTTCACCTTCAAGGGATCGGTCCCCGACGTGGTGTCGGCGGGTGTTACCCTTACGCCCGACGGCGGCGATCCGCTTCGGTTCAATCTTTATGTCGAGAACTGCCCGATCGAGATCACTGTCAATCCGGATAAAGTGATCGATTATGCCCAGTATGGAGGAAAGGTTCTTCCCGATGTCGTCGTTACCGGTGGCCGGAGCAATGAATTCTCCAATGCCCTGGCCGATGCGCAGAAGGCTGTGGGACAGCTTCCTGAATATAAAGAACTGGCCGCCGCCCAGCAGGAGCTGCAAGAGATGGGGTACACCGACATGGAAGCCTACCAGGCCAAGAGCCAGGAGATTTCGCAGAAGTTTGCCGACGTGATGGAAGGCTATTATGAAAAGCAGCAGAAAGCCATTCAGGATTGCATCGCGCAGTTCCCCGATGCCGAGGCCGCCCTCTATATGTTTGACATTTACAACAGCAGTGCTTCGACCGAAGAATACGAAGCTGGTTTCAACAACTTCACCGAGAAAGTCCGCAACAGTTACCTGGCACAGAATGCCCGTGAGGAACTCGCTTCCCGCAAGGCTACGATGCCGGGCGCCGTGGCTCCGGATTTCACGCTGAACGACCCGGACGGCAAGCCTGTGACGCTGTCGTCGCTCCGCGGCCAGTATGTCATCGTGGATTTCTGGGCATCCTGGTGCAAGCCTTGCCGCGCCGGTATGCCTGCCATGAAGGAACTCTACAAGAAGTATCATCCCAAGGGCCTCGAGATTATCGGCGTTTCCGACGATACCGACCACAATGCCTGGAAAAACGCCATCGAACAGGATCAGACCCCCTGGATCCACGTGGTCGACGAATTCCCGATTGAAAACAGACCCGCACGGGTCGGTTTGCTCTATGGCGTCCATTACATCCCGTCCTACTTCCTGCTCGACAAGGAAGGCAAGGTCATCGGCAAGATGGAGCACGAGGAACTGGAAGCCAAACTCGCGGAACTGCTTGACTAATCCCATCTCTTGAATATGAGAACCAACATACTCGCAGCGGCGGCCCTGGGGGCCGCCCTGCTTGTTTCCGCCTGCGGCGGAAATGCTTACACCATCGGTGGTACGGTCGAAGATCCTTCGCTGGAAGGTAGCGTCGTATACAAGATCGCGCGTTTCAGCATCACCGACCTGCTTGCCGATCCCACACAGCAGATGCCGATGGATTCGACCTATATCATGGACGGCAAATATGCCTTCTCCGGTGAGGTGTCTGAGCCGGACTACTGCCTGCTCTACATCGGCAAGGATGCCGACGGGACTACTGCTACTCACGCGACGGTCGTCCTGGAACCGGGTGCGAAAATCACGGTTATCACAGGCGCCGACCGCAAGACCCGCGTCTCCGGTACGCCGTCCAATGATCTGGTGCAGGAAAACGAAACGGCCGGCGAAGGACTTCGCGAACGCTTCCTGGCCCTTCGGGAACAGTATGCGGCCGGCACGCTCTCTGCCGAAGAGGCCGCCAGGATCGAGGCTGAGATGGACGAGATCCGCCAGCAGATGGAGGATCTTGATTTCCAGTTTGTCAAGAACAACATCAACAATCCCGCAGCTTGGGAGAAACTCTATAATGCCGCAGTGATGGCCGGCTCGCTGGAGAAACAGAAAGAACTGATTGCCGGCGCGGAAGGCCGCACGAAAGAACTGAAGGACTACCAGACCATTGTCGAACGCATCGAGCGGCTCGAAAAGACGGCCGTCGGACAGCCCTTCGTCGATATCGCCCTCGAGGATCCCGACGGCAATCCGATGCACCTGTCGGACTATGCCGGAAAGGGAAAGTGCATCCTCGTGGATTTCTGGGCCTCCTGGTGCGGCCCCTGCAAGGCCGAGATGCCCAATGTCGTCGCACTTTACAAGCAGTATAAGGACAAGGGTTTCGATATCGTGAGCGTATCGCTCGACTCGCACAAGGACCGCTGGGTGAAAGCCATTGAAGAGTGGGGAATGCCCTGGCACCATATGTCCGATCTCAAGGGCTGGGACTGCGAAGGCGCCCGGATCTATGCCGTGACCGCCATTCCGCACACCGTACTCCTCGGCCCCGACGGAACCATCCTTGCCCGCAACCTCACCGGCGACGAGCTCAAGGCCAAACTGGCCGAGCTGCTGCCGTAAGGGCTGCTGCTGAAACCGGAATTAACGGAGCTCCACTTCGGTGGGGCTCTTTATTTTTGATTTGATGCCGCAGGTGATGTCGAGGAGGGTGAGGACCTGCTGGAGGGATTCGCTGCGGAAGCTGGCGGTGAAGGTGTTGTTCATCACGCGGGCGTCGGCCACTGTGATATCGACGCCGTACCAGCGTTCCATTTTCTTGATGACCTCGCGGATGGGCGTGTTGTCGAACACCAGGTAGCCGTCTTTCCAGGAGGTGTTGAGCTTCATGTCGGCCGTTTTGCGGGTGGGTTTCTCCAGCTGGGCCCTTGCGCCGACGACCACTTCTTCCTTCTCCCGGACAACGACTTCTGTCTCAGACTTTTCATCGAGCAGCGAGACCTTGCCGCGGACAAGCGTCAGTTTGAGGGCCGCATCGTCGCTATAGGTGGAGAGATTGAATTCCGTACCGGTGACCTTGACCGTGACGCCCCGGCTCGTGCGGACGTACATCGGCCAGTCGGGATTCGATTCGACCTTGAAATAGCCTTCGCCTTCCAGCTCCACCACGCGTTTGCCGTTCTCGAAACGGGCGGGTGTGCGGAGCGTGCTGGCGCTGTTGAGGATGACCTCGCTTCCGTCGGGAAGGACGATCGTGCCTTTGACGCCCGGATTGACCTTGTAGCTGAGGACGGATTCGCCCTGGACGAGTTCGGGGATGGCAATGAGCTTTTCGTTCTGGGCCGTCAGACTGGCAACCTGGTCGTTGAGGCGGTTGTTGTCGTGCAGGACCCAGATAAAGGCGCCGACGACAAAGATGGCGGCGGCGCTGGCCACGGCACTGAGGATGCGCAGGCGCTTGCGCTTGGGCTCGACCACGTGCATGATCTGGGCCCGGGCCGCCTGGGAAGGTTCGCTGTCGGGCAGGTTGCCGAACAGGAAGTCGGCTTCGCGCTGCTGGAACTCCGCTTTGTGGGCGGAAGACTCGGCAACCCATGCGAGGACCTGCCGCCGCTCGTCGTCCGTAGCGGTGTCTGTGAAGTACCTATGTAAGATATCGTTCGTCATTTGTTCTAATTATACCGTTATCCCGTGTCCCTCCCTCAAAATAATAACGATTTGAAAACAGAGAGTTTGCTGCGGAACTGTTTCAGTGCCTTGACCATGTTGTACTCAACCTTTTTCACCGTCAATCCGGTCGATTGGGCGATTTCCTCGTAGGTCATGTTTTCGTCGCGGTTCATGATGAAGATCCTGCGCGTCAATTCGGGCATCTTCTCATACACCATGTCGATGATCCGTTTCATGTCGAGGGCGTCGATGCGCGAGATGATGGCCTCGCTGTCCAAGCTTTCGATAGCGAGGTTGACGCTGCTCTTTTCCAGCGGATCGGTGAGCCGGGTCCGGAGCATCGTCAGGTGGTTGAGCGCCCGGTTGCGGGCAATCGTGAAGAGGAACGAACGGATGTTGCGCTGCGGGTCGATCCGGTCACGGTTGGTCCAGAGGGAAGCGAAAGTTTCCTGGGCGAGGTCTTCGGATTCGGGCCCGTCGTGCACGTAGTGACGGATGAAAAACTTTACATTTTCATATTCTGCCCGGAACAGCACTTCGTACGCTTCGGTGTCCGAAGCCTTGATGGCTTCGGAAAAAAGGCGGAGAATCTCCCGGTCGCTGCTGTTGTAATATGGAGGCACGATGCAAATTTAGTGAAAAAAAATAAAAGAGTAAAGCGTGAAAGTTCCAGAGAATTCAGTAACTTAGCGACAAATTGGGGAATTATGGGAACTAAACAATTCGGTACTGTCATATTGCTGGTCTTGCTGCTCCTGCTGCCGGCTTCCGCACAGTCCCAGCAATCTTATCTGACATCGCGGACAGGCACGCTCGGCATCCGGTTGGATGGCGGTGTTTCGTGGTCGCAAGGTCGTGTCTTTGCCAATGAGCGGATTAGTCCGGCGTCGGTGGTCCAGCCACAGGGCGGCGTGGGCCTGTTCTTCAATTTCAGCCCGTCTTTCCGTCTTGGACTGGATTACAGTTACACGCGGATGCTGCGCGAACAGTTCGACAGCACCCTGAAGCCGCTGCCGGGAGGCGGCGTGGAGAGCGAGGCCTTCCGCGACCTGAAGATGAACTTCCACGGGGCGACAGTGCTGGCTGAGTACAATGTGCTGGGTTCCGTCGGCAGCCGTCTTTCGCTGTATGTCGGTGCCGGTGCAGGCTTTCTGTCCGCTTCTGGCCATGCGTACACGATCAGGGTGAAGAATGAGGTCAAGGCTGATGGAACGGGCAATACGATCAGTATCACGGGCCATAATGAAGGGCATCGCTATGTCGCACCCTGCATTCCGGCGACACTGTCGCTGGAATACGCCTTTCTCCCGCAGGTGGCGCTCAGCTTCGGCGGAGGCTATCGCTTCATCATGGCACGGGGGAACGGATACGCACCGAAAGGCCAGGCGTATGCTACGCTGGGCCTTCGTTTCAATCTTTCAAAATAAAGCATAAAGGATACACCCATGAAAAGAGTCGTTTTGTTTTTGGCGCTCCTGCTGTTTGCGGCCTGTGAAACCCCGCAACCTGAGATTACCATCACGCTGGAATCGGATTTCAGCGAAGTCATTGCGGCTATCCGGCAGTCGAACCAGTCGCTGGCGGACAAGCTGGCGCTGATCGAGGCGTCGGTGCGCGACGGAATGGCGGACAACGAGGCTGCGATGAAGCTGATTGAAACGGCCGTGTCCTCGCTCAATGGCTCGATGTCGGAGAAACTCGCTGCCATCGAGGCGGCGCTGAACGCGCAGACGACAAGCCTGGAGACGAAACTGTCGCTGATCGAGGCGGCGGTTGCGGCAGGGTTTGCGGACGGCCAGGCCCAGCAGGACCTTTTGCGGACGGCCATCGAATCGCTGGGTGGTTCTATGGAGGATAAACTCGCGGCAATCGAAGAAGCCATCGGCAGCCAGACGACTTCGCTGATGGCGAAACTGGGCCTGATCGAAGGGGCGGTGCAGAGCGGATTTGCCGACGTGACCACTGCGCAGGAGCTGCTGCAGGAAGTGATTGACTCGTTGGGCGAGACGCTTGGGGAGAAGATAGCGGCCATCGAGAAAGCGGTCGGCAGCCAGACGACGAGTCTGGCGGCGAAGCTGGCGCTGATTGAAGCGGCGGTCGAGCAGGGGTTCGCCGGTCAGGCGGCCTCTCAGGAACTGATCCGGACGGCGCTGGATTCGCTGACGGGCAGCGTGGAAGATAAACTGGCGGCCCTGGAGGCGGCCATGGAAAGCCAGACGGTCAGTCTGGAGACGAAGTTAGATGCGGTGGCGGAAGCTGCGGCGGGAAACAACGTTGCGGGAGAAGAAGCGCTGGAGCTGATCCGCAAGGCGATCGAATCGATGAACGGCAACCTGTCGTCGAAGCTGTCGGCGATCGAGAAGGCGGTATCGGACCAGACGAAGAGTCTGGAGACGAAGCTCGACCTGATCGAAGCCGCTGTCAGCAGCGGCGTGACAGACATCAAGCAGGCACAGGACCTGATCCGCCAGGCGATCGACGGAGCAGGCACCTCTCTGGGCGAGAAGATTGCGGCGATCGAGCAGGCCATCGGCAGTCAGACGACGAGTCTGTCGGCGAAACTGGGCCTGATCGAGACGGCGGTGAAGAACGGCCTGGCGGACGAGAAGAAGGAGCTGGATCTGATTTCGCAGGCCCTTGGTACGCTGGACGGTGACGTGAAGGATAAACTGGATGCCCTTGAGCGTGCGATGAC